>JABLTO010214307.1_pt1 | contig 97730 bp, 77 predicted proteins | sample 7160091 | NCBI WGS metagenome assembly JABLTO01 (sample SAMN14651225, study PRJNA627086) | human gut metagenome | isolation source: feces | host: Homo sapiens | reverse complement strand
CCGCATCCAGCACAATCAAGCCCAGTGCGCATCTGGCGGAAAAATAATAGGGAAATTACCTAACCTTTTTTCTCGACGGGCATTTTCTTCTGGGGTATGGTTCTTTCTGGCCATATGTAAACCTCCTGTGTGATGCTTCTATTCTGCACCACACAGGAGGTTTACACAAAATTCGGGACGGTCTCCTTTCATCCCGGAGTATGCATACCAAAGTGTAAAAAATCCTTGGCAGCTACAATTATTACAAGGCCAGCGCGTTTCCATCCGGTAATCGTTCAAACAGGCTCCTCCGTACAAACGTGCAGAACGCCCCTTAGAACCCTTAGAATTAAGAAACAACGCACTTCAAGTTTTCTTAACTTGAGACTCAATATCTTTTTATTCATAAAGATTTTTGTACTCTTCTATCGCATAATGATCAGTCATTCCTGCAATATGATCACATATTCTTCTCATCAACATAATCTGTTCCCGTATACCATAAGCCCCTTCAGTTGAGAGTAGCTTCTCAAACTTTGTCCGGACTGCGCCCATCCCTGCTTGAGAGGCCTTTTGAAAATTCGAATATCGGTCAATATCAATCATATACTGAGTAATAATGCCATCAGGGAGTTGTTGGGGGTGAGCAAAGTATGCTTGGAACAGCTTCTTAATGATGTATTGTCCTTTTGCATTCATTCTTTCGACATCTCGAGAATGATGTATCTTTTCACTAATAGTATTAGGGTATTGAGATTCAAGAAATTGGATCATTCTATCAGTCTCATCTAGTTTACCTAATTTAATAGCATCTTTAATTTTTCGTTCACTCCAGTCGTGATTGAGAAAAAAATCATCTTTGTTCTTAATGTCGCAAACATACTCGTCCCAAAGCATCCCTAAATTATAAAGGGAGCACTCAATTAAACGATTTACAAGTGTATTGACTACAATTCTTGAAACATCAGCAATATATTTCGTGTCTATGCTTCTCTTTCGCTTTAGCGCCTGAAGTTTTGAAGCATCTTCAGCATTCATAATACTTCCCAGGTTTCTCCTAAGAGTATTGCAAACATCAGAACCGCTCATAGCATTGCCACGAAGAGCATCCTCCAAATCATGGTGCCACTGTGCGATCTCGTCGGCTTGAGCAACAACAAATGCTTCAAAAGACCAAGCCTCTTTTCTTGGGGAACCCGGGATACTATAAAATGATTCATACTGTTTGCAATAATCTGGTTCGCAAATATCCGTATTAACTCTGCCCTTTTTATAACAAACAGATGAATGGTGCAACATCCCCCAAAGAGTATAATTTGTCAAATTAAGGCCATTGTTATCATAATTATTTTCGACCGAAATAGCAACGCGTATGCTCTGAACATTATGTTTAAATCCAAATAGCGGTAGTTTTCGTTCGTCGCTAGAAACCAATGCAGAACCCTCAGCCATAGGAGAATTCTTGATACTGACTTTACTACCTGGAACCATAATTTCATGCAAGACTTGTTCTCCTGCGTGGCCGAAGGGAGTATGCCCTATATCGTGCCCTAAAGCAATTGCTTCTGTTAAATCACAGTCTAACCCCAATGCTCTTGAAATCGTCCGAGCTATTTGTGAGACCTCCAAAGTATGTGTTAATCGGTTGCGTTGATTATCGTTCTTACCCGCCAAATAGATTTGTGTTTTCCCTGCCAGTCTACGAAAAGACCCGCTATACATTACGCGATCGCGGTCACGCATAAAATCTGTGCGATATGGCGGATTTTTACTTTTAGCTTCTTCTGCTCTAGTAGCGAATTCAATAGGTGCGCTAAAATCAAAAATAGGGTATTCATATTGCAGCATAGAATTCACCTCCACCTGTTTTATTTAATAGTAGCAAGTATTAGCACTAAGTGCAATATATTGCCTCATATTCAGATTTAATCTGAGCTTTTTCAAAACAAGGGTAAACATCATATCCTGATGATGGCGACCTAAAATCTATGTCATTATCAATCAGGGAAAGCTTTAATGTAGTTTTTCATTATAAAATATAATACAATAAATTTTTCAGTTACAACAACATTTCCTTAGATAAGCTTGCAGCCAAAATCTCAACGATCAATACCATGGCATATAAGTATTATAAGCTTAATATGTCATATTAATATTAACTGTTGATTTATTATACAAGCACTTATCCGTATTTGCAAGATACTGTTTATATTCTTTAATTTTTTCATAGAGCAAAAAATAAAACAAAGCAAATATTTTTAAATATTATTAGCACATTGGGTGGAGGCGGTAGACTAGCAGAATCATTTTTTGTTTGATTCAAATTGGAAAATGCTTGGCGCCAAGAGTAAAGTCTTACTTTGTACACAGCCAATTCCTGTTGAGCAAAAAACAAAGCAAACAGTAGGGTTTCAAGGATTTGAAGCACAAAAAAAGCGACCGCAGCACACAGATTTTTTCTGTGTACTACGGTCACTCGCTAGAGTGCCACACTGGCAGTGTGGAAGTCAGGGGTTCGAATCCCCTAAGCTCCACCAAAAAAACGCCTAAACTACTGCAGTTTTAGGCGTTTTATTTTTGAAAAGTACACGCAAATCTGGTTAACATCCCTTTTAGAATGTCCCAACAATTCGTCTGGCAGGCAGTTGGCCGCCAAGGTTGTTTGTTTAGAAGGCAAATGCGCCCTCGCGACGCTGATGCAAATTGGGGTAGGGTCGTTCGGGCAAATTGCGTGCAACAAGCGGGAATTTGTGCATGCAACCGAATGTGCCGGAAACGTTTCTTAAAGCAAAAAAACGTTGACAGCATGGGCGCTTGGTGATAAGATATGCCCAATCATTCAAATGCGTAGAAGAAACCAAGTAGGCGGAGCGCTGCTCCTAAGAGAGCTGCCGGGTGGTGCAAGGCAGTGGAGCAACTTGCGCTGAATACCTTTCGGAGCGGCTTGCTGAACGAATGAGTAGGCAATGACGGGACGCGCCCGTTACAGCGCGAGGATATGCCAGTATCCGAATGAGGCTGCCAAATGGCAGTAAATTGAGGTGGTACCACGGGTATGCTCGTCCTCTGCATTGTGCAGAGGACTTTTTTTATTTAGGCATGATCCGTGCACTTCGTGCACAGGAAAGAGAAGAAGGAGAAAACAATGATCATCACGGAACTGTTGGAAAAGAACGCGCGCTTGTATGGCGGAGAGACCAGCATCGTGGAAATCAATCCCTCCGAGGAACGGGATAAGGCGGTTACCTGGAGGGATTACAGCCTTATCGAGCATTCCATGGATGCACCTTACCGTAGAGAGATGAGCTGGTCCTCGTTTAACCGCCGTGCAAACCGTTTTGCGAACCTCCTTTTGAGCAGAGGCGTTCAGCGGGGGGCAAAGGTGGGCATTTTGATGATGAACTGCCTGGAATGGTTGCCCATCTATTTCGGCATTTTGAAAGCAGGCTGCATCGCAGTGCCGTTGAATTTCCGCTATTCCAGCGAGGAAATCGAGTACTGCTTGGACCTTGCCGATGTGGAGACCCTGGTGTTTGGCCCCGAGTTTATCACCCGCCTGGAGCCCATTGTAGGTCGGCTCAAAAAGGTTAAGATCCTGCTTTTTGTTGGGAGGGACACGCCTTCCTTCGCAGAATCCTACAAGGATCTTGCGGGGTATTATTCCTGGGAGGCACCTGCGGTTGATTTAACGGAGGAAGACCCAGCAGCGATTTACTTTTCTTCCGGCACCACGGGCTTCCCCAAAGCGATTCTTCACAACCACCGGGCTCTGATCAGCTCCTGCCTTACGGAGCAAAACCATCATGGCCAGACCCATGAGGATGTGTTCCTCTGCATCCCGCCGCTTTACCATACGGGGGCGAAGATGCACTGGTTCGGAAGCCTTTTGACGGGCGGCAAGGCAGTGCTTTTAAGGGGCGTGAAGCCCGAATGGATTTTCCGGGTGATTTCGGAGGAGAAATGCACCATCGTATGGCTGTTGGTGCCGTGGGCGCAGGATATCCTGGATGCGATCGATGCTGGACGGATCAAGCTTGACCATTGCATGCTGGATCAATGGCGGCTCATGCATATTGGTGCACAGCCTGTGCCACCAAGTTTAATCCGCCGCTGGAAAGCGGTATTCCCACAGCATCAATATGATACCAACTATGGCCTCAGCGAATCCACTGGCCCGGGCTGCGTGCACCTTGGCGTAGAAAACATTGAAAAGGTTGGTGCGATTGGAAAGCCTGGTTACCTTTGGAAGGCACGCATTGTGGATGAGAAAGGGCAGGATGTGCCGCAAGGCAAGGTGGGCGAGCTTGCCGTGCAGGGCCCGGGCGTGATGCAGTGCTATTATAAAAACCCGGAAGCAACAGCGGAAATCCTCAAGGATGGCTGGCTGTTTACCGGCGATATGGCGCAGATGGATGAAGATGGGTTCATTTACCTGGTGGATCGGAAGAAGGATGTCATCATCTCAGGGGGCGAAAACCTCTATCCCGTGCAGATCGAAGATTTCCTTAGGCAATATGGGAAGATCAAGGATGTTGCTGTCATCGGCCTGCCGGATAAGCGCTTGGGCGAGATCGCGGCAGCGATCATCGAGTGCAAGGAAGGGGAAACCTGCACCGAAGAGGAGATCAACCAGTTCTGCAAGGAGCTGCCCCGCTATAAACGGCCGAGGAAGATCATCTTTGCGCAAGTGCCAAGAAATCCTACGGGCAAGATTGAAAAGCCGGTCCTGCGGGAACGGTACGGCCGCACACGCCTGGTAGAGGCGCAAACAACTAACTAAAGCGGCAGATATGGTTGCTCCCGCGCGGGATTTGTATTATTATAGATAGAAAAGCCTTGGCCTGCCGCAGCATGTGGCACACAAAGAAAACGGGCGGCTTTGCAGGCTTTTTGGTTTGACAGCACAAGGAGGAGGATCATGAAGACACTCATGCTTGGCAACGAAGCGGTTGCCAGGGGGCTATACGAGGCTGGTTGTGCGTTCCTTTCCAGCTATCCTGGAACGCCCAGCACGGAAATCAGCGAAGCGGCGGCCAAATATCCGGAGATCTATGCGGAATGGGCGCCGAATGAAAAAGTTGCTATGGAGGCCGCGTTTGGCGCTGCCCTTGCGGGAAAGCGCAGCTTTTGCGGCATGAAGCATGTGGGGCTCAACGTCGCGGCAGACCCGCTGTTCACCATCTCTTATACCGGCATAAACGCCGGCATGGTGATCGGCGTGGCGGATGATGCGGGCATGCACAGCTCGCAGAACGAGCAGGATTCGCGGCATTATGCGAAAGCGGCCAAACTGCCCATGCTGGAGCCCGCGGACAGCGCGGAGGCGCTTGCGTTTGCAAAGCTGGCCTATACGATCTCCGAGCAGTTCGACACCCCCGTTCTCCTTAAAATGTGTACGCGCGTGGCGCATTCCCAAAGCATCGTCGAGCCCGGGGAACGGCAGGAGTCTGCCCCTAAGCCCTACGAAAAGAATCCTCAAAAGTATATTATGATGCCGGGCTATGCAAAGCTGCGCCACCCAGTTGTGGAAGAGCGCACCAAGGCGCTTGCCGCATATGCGGAGACTGCGCCCTGCAATCGGGTTGAAGCAGGGGAAGATCATTCCATCGGCATCATTACCCATAGCACGAGTTATCAATATGTAAAGGAAGTCTGCGGCGATCGCTTCCCCGTGCTGAAGCTGGGCATGGCGTGGCCCATGCCGGAGAAGCTTATCCGTGATTTTGCGGCTTCTGTATCCCTGCTTGTTGTGGTGGAAGAACTGGATGGCTTCATTGAAGACTATTGCAGAAGCCTTGGCCTTGCGCTTTCCGGAAAGGATTTCTTCTCCCCGATTGGTGAGCTTTCGCAAAACATTGTGGCGGAAAAACTGGGGCTTAAGGCGGAGCATGGGTCTGTGCTGGAAGCGAAGATCCCTGCGCGTCCGCCTGTGATGTGCGCGGGCTGCCCGCATCGCGGCCTGTTCTACACGCTGGCCAAAGGAAACTATACGGTCATTGGCGATATCGGCTGTTATACCCTCGGCGCGGTCGCCCCGCTTAATGCCATTGATTCTGTTGTCTGCATGGGTGCCTCGATTTCGGGCATCCACGGGTTCAACAAAGCGGGCGGAGCAGAAGGAAAGAAGACCGTTGCCGTCATTGGAGATTCCACTTTTATGCACTCGGGCATGACTGGGCTTGTGAACGTTGCCTATAACGCTTCGAACAGCACCGTGATCATTTTGGATAATTCCATTACTGGCATGACGGGGCATCAGCAAAATCCTACCACGGGTTATAACCTAAAGGGTGACCCGGCATCCAAAGTGGATCTTACGGCACTGTGCCACGCAGTAGGCATCGCGCGCGTGCGGGTGGTGGATCCTTACGACCTTGCTGCCTGCGAGGCGGCCATCAAGGAGGAAACGGAAGCAAACGAGCCTTCCGTTATCATCTCGCGGCGTCCCTGCGCTTTGCTCAAATATGTGAAGCATAAGGCTCCGCTCAATGTGGATCCCGCAGCATGCAAGGGCTGCAAAATGTGCATGAAGATCGGCTGCCCGGCCATCAGCATGGAAGGCGGCAAGGCAAAGATCGATGCCACGCTTTGCACCGGCTGCGGCGTTTGCTCCCAGCTTTGCAAATTCGGCGCGCTCTGCGCTCGGGAGGAGGCCTGAACATGAAGACGAAGAACATCATGATCGTGGGAGTTGGCGGCCAGGGTTCCCTGCTTGCCAGCAAGCTGCTCGGCCGGCTCCTGTTGGGCCGGGGCTATGATGTCAAGGTATCCGAAGTGCATGGCATGAGCCAGCGCGGCGGTTCCGTTGTGACCTATGTGCGCTTCGGCGAAAAGGTGTATTCGCCGATCATTGATAAAGGGGAAGCGGACTATATCCTTTCCTTTGAACTGCTCGAAGCTGCCCGCTGGACGGAATATTTAAAGCCGGGCGGCAAGATCATCACCAACACCCAGCGGATCAATCCGATGCCCGTCATAACCGGCGCTGCGGTGTACCCAGAAGGCCTGGTGGAGGAGATGCAGCAAAAGGGTATGGATGTGGATGCGTTTGATGCGCTTTCTTTGGCCGAACAAGCAGGATCCCCCAAGGCGGTAAACCTGGTGCTTCTTGGCCGTCTTTCCAAGACTGCGGATTTCACTGAGGCAGAATGGATGCAGGCGATCGAAGCAAGCGTGCCGCCCAAATTCCTTGCGCTTAATCGGGAAGCCTTTGCGCTGGGCCGTAACTCCTAAGCTTTGCGCAGGATGACGTTGCTAAGAACCACAGGTTCATGACATAAGAAAGGGATACTATGGAACAGCGTTACTATCAGAAGGAAATTGAATGCGCCAGCAGGGAGCAGATCCTTGCCTGGCAGAATGAGCGCCTGGTGCGCCAGGTGAAGAACGTGTGGGATAACGTGCCCTACTACCGCAAAAAGATGCAGGAAAAGGGCCTTACACCGGCGGATATCAAAGGGCTTGAAGACCTCTATAAGCTGCCTTTCCTCACGAAGAACGACCTGCGCGAAGCATATCCCTATGGCTTGCTCGCCCGGCCGTTGAAGGATTGCGTGCGTATCCAGTCCACCTCGGGCACAACGGGGAAGCGGGTAATTGCGTTTTACACGCAGCATGACCTGGATCTTTGGGAAGACTGCTGCGCGCGTGCAATCGTGGCTGCAGGCGGATCGAATGAGGATGTTTGCCATGTGAGCTATGGCTACGGCCTCTTCACGGGTGGGCCGGGGTTGAACGGCGGCAGCCATAAGGTCGGCTGCTTGACGCTGCCCATGTCTTCCGGCAACACGGACAGGCAGCTCCAGTTCATGGTGGATCTTGGCTCCACGATCCTCTGCTGCACGCCTTCCTATGCTGCATACCTTGCGGAATCTGCAGCGGAACGGGGCATCCGCGATCAGCTTAAACTGCGCGCCGGTATCTTCGGGGCAGAGGCTTGGAGCGAACAGATGCGCCACGAAATCGAAAAAGGGCTTGGCATCAAAGCATATGATATTTATGGCTTGACGGAAATCAGCGGCCCCGGTGTGAGCTTTGAATGCTCGGAGCAGACGGGCATGCACATCAATGAGGATCACTTCATTGCGGAGGTTATCGACCCGAACACGGGCGAAGTGTTGCCGGAAGGGGAAAAAGGCGAGCTGGTGTTCACCTCTATCACCAAAGAGGCGTTCCCGCTTTTGCGCTACCGCACGCGGGATATCTGCGTGCTTAGCCGCAAACCCTGTTCCTGCGGGCGCACCCATGTGAAGATGTCGCGGCCCATGGGCAGGAGCGATGACATGCTCATCATCAAAGGCGTGAACGTGTTCCCCTCCCAGATCGAGACTGTCCTTCTGGAGCAGGGATACCCGGTCAATTATCAAATCATCGTGGACCGCGTGAACAATTCCGATACATTGGAAGTCCAGGTAGAGATGAGCCCGGAGATGTTCTCCGATCAGCTTAGCCAGGTGGCCGAGCAGGAGAAACAGCTTGTAAACGCTTTGAAGGCTATGCTTGGCATTTATGCCAAAGTGCGCCTTGTGGCACCCAAGTCGATCCAGCGCAGCGAAGGCAAGGCTGTCCGCTTGATCGACAAACGAAAGATTTAAGAAGGAGGGAAGCAGCATGACGATTCATCAAATCTCCGTGTTCCTCGAGAACCGGGCAGGGCAATTGGCTGAGATTACAGGCCTTCTGTCGGAAAACCATATTGACCTGCGTGCGCTGAACATTGCGGAAACCGCAGATTATGGCGTTTTGCGCATCATTGTGGATCAGCCGGAAGCCGCAGCGTCGCTTCTGTTGAGCAACGGTGTAATCCTTTCCATGACGCCTGTTGTAGCCGTGAGCGTGCCGGATCGTCCCGGCGGCTTAGCCGAGGTGCTGCATTTTATCTCGGAGGCCGGCATCGATGTGGAATACATGTATTCCGTCTTCGGAAAGAGTGCGGGGAAGGCGTATATGATTTTCCGCGTTGCGGATGCGAAAAAGCTTGTTGAAGTTCTGAAATCCCACGGCATTGCGCCCGCGACGGGGGAAGAGCTGGGCATCCACTAAGTCGCGCCTGGCACGGGAGCCAATTTAGATTAGGAAGAAAGGATATACCATGCAAGGAGTCAGCAGAAAAACACAGATGTTTACCGATTCCGTCATTCGGCGGATGACCCGCATTTCCTTGGATTGCGGCGCAATCAACCTCGCCCAGGGGTTCCCGGATTTTGACCCGCCCAAGGAATTGACGGATCGCTTAGAAGAAATCAGCACCCGCGGGCCGCACCAATATCCCATCACCATGGGTGCTCCCAACTTCCGCCAAGCGCTTGCACGCAAGTGCGGGCGGTTTATGGGCCGCACACTGAATCCGGATACGGAAATCGTAGTCACCATTGGCTCAACGGAAGCGATGGTGGATACCATTTTTGCTCTAACGAACCCGGGGGATAAGATCGTGATGTTCTCGCCTTATTTTGAGAATTACCGGGCGCAGGCCATCATGGCGGACTGCGAACCGATCTTCGTGCCCCTGGTGCCGCCAACGTTCAACTTTGATCCGAACGTGCTGGAAGAGGCATTCAAGCAGCATCCCAAGGCCATTTTGATCTGCAATCCGTCAAACCCGAGCGGCAAGGTGTTTACCGAAGAAGAACTCAAGCTCATTGCAGGGCTTGCAGTGAAGTATGATGTTTATGTCATTATGGATGAGGTGTATGAGCACATCGTATATGCGCCGCACCATCATATCTATATGAATAGCCTGCCCGGCATGTGGGAACGGACGATCTCCTGCAGCTCCCTTTCCAAAACGTATTCCATCACGGGTTGGCGTCTGGGGTATGCCATTGCGCCTCAGCATTTAATGGATCGCATCAAGCAGTTCCATGATTTCAACACGGTGGGAGCGCCTTCTGTGCTGATGGAAGCTGCCATTGCCGGCTTGGATATGCCGGATAGCTACTATGCGGAATTCGGAGCGCACTATACGCACATGAAGGAGCTTTTCACAAAAGGGCTCGACCAGATCGGCATTCCCTATACCGATCCGCAGGGCGCTTATTTCGTGCTCGCAAACATTGGCCAATTCCTTAAAAAAGGCCAGACGGATGTGGAATTCTGCGAGGAGATGGCTCGCAAGGTTGGCGTTGCGTGTGTGCCCGGCGCCTCCTTCTTCATGGAGGATGTGAACGACATCGTGCGCGTGCATTTCGCAAAGAAGGATGAAACACTGCTTGAGGCGCTCAATCGCTTGTCGGACATCAAAGCCAAGATGGCTTAAAAAGAACCGAAACGATTGCAGGTTGTGCTGAACATCCTCAAAGGAAATCATAAAAAGTGGCGAAAGCCACTTTTTTGTATTTGGAAGGAAACGGCGTAGGGAAAGGGAAACAAAATCATCGCAGACAGAAACGCTCTGCACGATATCCGCTTGGTGCCCAATTCGCAAAACGCAAAAGCTCGGTTTTACAATATGACCGCATGGGGCTAAAGGGAAAATGCATGGCACCGTTTCGCCTGCGCAAGCAAAAAGCTCCAAACTGTGTTCCAAGGTTTTCACTGTACTCCATCACTGAATGCCTCCTAAAAAAGCAAGGCGCTGTCTGCAACATAACGGAGTTGCGCATGGCGTTGCCTGCGGAATTGGTGTGCGGCCAATCGGCAGCATGCAAAGCTTTTTTGCAGCGCTTAGAATCCAGCATAAAAATGAATCGCAGAAAAGGCAGCTGCCAAAAACGCTGCTGCCTTAGATTGAAAGGAAAGGTGTGCTAGGCTTGCGTGCAGAGCCCACGCTGCAATTACCGTTTGCGCGTGGGATCCGGCTTAATCATGCCGCTGCGGTATGCATCAAGGAGTTTACGAAGGTCAGCAATACGCCCTTCAAGTTCGACGCCCGTGTCGATATCGGATACCATGACGCGCTTGGGGAACTCCTCTACGATGTGCGTGTGGGAAGTGATGTCTCGGTCATGGCGTACGGCGTCTTCAATGCTGGTGAACGGCTCATGCGCGGCAATGCGCATGCCCCAGGAATTGAAGAACATCGTGTAACCGGCAATGCCGGTCTGCCCTTGATAAGCGCGGCAGAACCCGCCATCGATTACAACGAGGCGGCCATGCGCTTTGCAGGGATTTTCCCCCTCTTTGGCGCGCACGGGGATGTGGCCGTTTACAATGCGGCTCCAGGGTTTATCCAGATCAAACGAGGCCAGCACATTGCGGCAGAAATCCTCATCGTCATAGTATTCATAGTAGGCGTTCTTCGGCTCCTTCCAGGTAGCCTTATCCTCAATGAGCGCCCGCTCGAACGTGGTAATATGGCTGCGGCCAAAAATCGGGGAATTCCGTCCGCACCAGAGAAACCAGAGGAAATCCCGCCCGTTCTGGCGCTCGGCGGAACCCTCTGCGGAAAAATATCCCTGCCTTGCCACCTTGTCGCAATAATCGAGGAAATCGCGCCCACTCAAACGGTTGCGCCCAAATTCAAATTCCATGAAGCTGCCGTCCCGGTTGCAGGGGATGCAGCCATGATAGAGCAGATTGCCGTTATAGCAGCGGTAAACGGAGCCCACGGAATAAAGGAAGCGCGCGTGCTGCTGCAGGCGTTCGCTGTGCATGAAAGCGGAGGTCAACTGGCCCATAAGCGCTTCTTCTTCGGGGCTGAGCTTTGTGGGGTCCGCAGGGTCTATGGTGGGGAAATCCGTGTCACGGAGTGGATATTCCTTGCCATCTACGGTGAGCGTGCCTTTTGCCCAATCCACGCGGGAGAGCATATCGCGGTCTTCCATTTTGTATTCCGGGTGGCGGCGAATTACCTGCCCTTCCAGTTTGAACAGGATAACGCTGATCGCCTTATGCATGCGGGCATAAAGGTTCAGATCGCGCGGCTTGAAAGGCTCTTCGGGCAACTTGCGGGGCTTGAATACGGAAGCATCACCCGCGCCATACTGCTCTGCAGAAAATACCGCGAGCGGCAGCAGGTTGATGCCGTAACCGTTTTCCAGCATGTCGAGGTTGTCATATTGCACGCAGTTGCGCACAGCAGTCGCGATGCAAACATCGCTGCCTGCAGCGGCTCCCATCCACATCACATCGTGATTGCCCCACTGGATATCCACGTTGTGGTGCTGCATCAAGTGATCCAAGATCACATCCGCATGCGGGCCACGGTCGAAAATATCGCCCACGATGTGCAGCACATCTACCGTCATGCGTTTGATGAGCGTTGCCATTTCGATAATAAAAGTGTCTGCGCTGCCGGTATCGATAATAGCGCGGATGATATTGTCATAGTAACGGTCGCGGTTGGAATTGGGCGCAGTGTTGAGCAGCTCTTCCATAATGTAGGCAAATTCTTTGGGAAGCGCTTTGCGCACCTTGGAACGGGAATACTTGGAAGCCGAAAGCCGGCAAACGGCGATGAGCCGCCGAAGCATCACGCAATACCAATCGTAAAGATCCGTTATGGTGGCTTTGGCTTCGATGAGCTTTTCGCGGGGGTAATAGATCAACGCCGCAAGCGCGCGCCGCTCTGCGATTACAAGAGAGCCTTCAAACGCCTGGTCGATCTTGTCGGCAACAGCGCCGGAACCGTTGTTGAGAATGTGCAGGAACGCTTCATGCTCTCCGTGGATATCACTCATGAAGTGTTCCGTGCCCTTGGGCAGGTTTAAAATTGCCGTTAAGTTGATGATTTCCGCGCTGGCAGCTTGTGGGGAAGGGTATTCCCGGGCAAGAAGCTTCAGATAACGGGTGTCGCGAGCGTTCATGGGAGCCTCCATTTTAGATGATATTGCATGCATGGAAAGGGAACAGTCTATTTTATTAACTCTATTATATATATAGTATCATGTTTTATGGAACCTGAACAGATGCAAAAACATGGGGCAGAGAAGCCGTAGTTAAAGTAGCGGAATTGCGTAACGGGTGGTATACTGCAAAAAGAAACAGTACAAAAGGAGAGACATATGCCTCAAATAGGATGCCACCTTTCCTGCGCGAAAGGCTTTTTGCACATGGGGAACGAAGCGCTGTCCATCGGTGCGGACACATTCCAGTTTTTTACGCGCAACCCGCGAGGCGGCGCAGCAAAGCCGCTGGATGAAGCGGATATTGCAGCATACCGCGCGCTCGCTGCGGAGCGGGGCATCGGCCCTGTGATCGCCCATGCGCCATATACGCTGAACGCCTGCGCGGCAGAGGAAAGCCTGCGCACCTTTGCGCGCGAGACTATGCGGGACGACTTAAGAAGGCTTACCAAACTGCCGGGCAATTTTTATAATTTCCATCCAGGCAGCCATGTAAAGCAGGGGGTGGAGACGGGGATCTTGCGGATTGCAGAAACGCTCAATGCCGTTTTGCCGGAAGCGGGTGAAACCACTGTGCTGCTTGAAACCATGGCAGGAAAAGGGAGCGAGGTGGGCGGCAGATTTGAGGAGCTGCGCGCGATCATCGACCGGGTAGAACAGCCGGAACGCCTGGGCGTATGCTTTGATACCTGCCATGTGTTTGATGCAGGGTATGATATTGTAAACGACCTCGACGGCGTGCTTGCGGCGTTTGACCGCACCATCGGCCTTGCGCGCTTGCGCGCCGTGCATTTAAACGATAGCATGAACCCGCTAGGCTCGCATAAGGACCGCCATGCCTGCCTCGGGGCAGGGCATATTGGGCTTGAGGCGCTGTTGCGGATTGTGCGGCACCCGGCGTTTGACGGCCTGCCGTTTGCACTTGAAACGCCCAACGACCTTGAAGGCTATGCGCGGGAGATTGCGCTCGTGCGGCAGGCGCTTCAAGGTGGAACAAGCATCGAATAAAAAACGCACCCAGCGGGAAACTCCGCTGGGTGCGTTTTATGGATTTATAAGTGGTCAATCCCAAGCAAGGGAAACGGGATCACCGGCTGCGGAACCGGAGGGTGCGCGCAGAGCGCTTTCTCCATCCAGATCATGTCCTTCCAGGCGCCGAACTTATAGCCGCACCGGGTGAAGTGCGCAACGGTTTGATAGCCAAATTTGCGATGAAAGGCCTCGCTCTTCGGATTGGGATAGGTGATGCAGGCATTGAGGTTTATGATGTTTTGCTGGCGCAGGCAGCGCTCGAGCGCTTCATAGAGCAGCGTCCCGATTCCCTGCCCGGAATGGCCAAGCTTTACATATACGCTCACCTCGACCGACCAATCATAAGCAGGCCTCCCTTTGAACGTGCCCGCATAAGCATAGCCGAAAAGCCCGCCGCTGTCCTCCGCAACAAGGAAAGGGTAGCGCGCGCATGTTTTTTCCATACGCGCAGCAAATTCTTCAGCAGAAGGCGCATCGTATTCAAATGTAATATCCGTAGTTTCTACGTAAGGCCTGTAAAGCGCCGCAAGCACGGGCGCATCTGCAAGCGTTGCAATGCGAATGGTTACCATGCGTTCCTCCGAAACTCAATCCTCCGCCCATGTGGCAGTTCCCGCGCTGTAGCGCACGCCATCGGCAACAACGGAAACCGCATATTCTCCCGCAAGGCCTTCCGGGAGCGTGAGGGAAAAGCCGCGCGCGCCGTCCATGCCATCGGCAAGGGATTCCGCTTGTGCTTCCAAAATGGGAAAGGCTTCAAAACTATGCGTTTCTCCTTCCCGCTCCAACAGGATAAAGATGCGATCCGGCTGTACTGCTGCTGGGAAGCATCCGGCAAGCTGGGTATAGCCGCTGCGGCGGTACTGCACAAGGCGCGCAGCGCTCCCTTCGGATGCAATGCTAGGCGCTTCCGTTTCCAGTGCGGGCATAAGCGGTGCTGCGGAAAGCAGGTTGGCGATGTTGCGCTCCACTAACTCGATCAATACCGCATCGGGCGTTTCTGCGTCCAAAAGCGTGTAATTATAGGGAAACTCTGCGCTGTATTTCACACGCCCCAGGTTTGTGGAAAGCAGCGGCAGCAGCGCATTGCCGAAGGAATCCCGAAACAGGTGGAGCGAGATGCGGTTTGCATTGCTCGTAGTGCCAAACGTTGTATCCTGCGCAGGGCGAGCCCCCGCATCATAGGAAAAATCCGCAACGATGCCATAATCCGGGCGGGGACGATCCCCGGCAAGGGCCGGCAATACGAAGTTATGGAGATCCCCAGCGTCATCGTATACGGTTTTCGGTTCGCAGGCGGCATAGGTTTCATAGGCCGTATTCCCAGCAATGCGCTCCATGATGGCATTATAAGCAAGAAGCGCGCCGCGCTCGTTCCAGTGCGTATCGCGATCATGGTAGAGCTGGCCATCCTCCTTGTGGGATAAAAGAAGCGCAGCAAAGTCCACGGTTTCTACGCCTGCGTCCGCAAGCGCAGCATAAAGGCGATCCCGGTTTCCGGCCTCATCCGTAGGAGCATAGCGGGAAGGCATGTTTTCCGGGTAGATGGTATTTTTGTTTGGGGCGATGGCAAACGTGAAGGAAATGCCCTGCGCTTGGCAATAGGCCTGCTGAATGCGCAGGCATGCTGCAATGCGGCTGATCTCTTCATCCGTAAGCAAATTGATGCCAAGATAATCGTCGAGCGTTTCGCTGTAAAACAGCATGTTGTTTTTGCCAACGATGACTTTTTCGTTGAGCGTATCCCCAAGAAGCGACATCGTAAGCCCGTGGAATGCGGTTACCATCTCTTCGCGAAACCCGAAATGGTCTTCAAAATAATCGTCAAACTCGGCGGGAAAGGATAGGTTCAGCCCATCGCGTCCCCAGAGGGAGGTGAGCCTTGCAAGTGGCCTGTTTTCGCGGTTTTCCGCTTCGTAGCCGCACAGAAGGGCCACACTTGGCAGAAGGCAGAGCGCGAGGAACGCCGCAATAAAAGCGATGTAGAATGGTTTTTTCATAAAAGCGCCCCTCCTTTAAAAACGGAAATAGATGAATGGGTTGTAGGCCGCCGTGGAAAGGCAGAGCGCGCTGAGCGCCACAAGCAGGAATGCAGCGCCATAAATAAAGCCTTCCAAAGCAGGACGATGAGCGCATATGCGCTCCCCAAAGCGGTGCGCAGCAGGCGTGCAGGCAAAAACCGATGCGGCAAGCGCCGCAATGCAAAGCGGCGTGATAAGCGCCGAAAACTCTGCGCGCGCGACGGCGGAAATTTCCCAACCGCAAAACATGCGCGCGATAAGGGAAAGAGCCTGCCCCATGGTTTCCGCACGGAAGAACACAAAGCCTACCGTTACGGCAAGAAGAACATATGCATGCCGAAGCAGGCGTGGCCATTTTGCGGGCTTGAGGGCGCCATAGGATTCAAGCATCAAAAAGCCGCCATGGTAAAGCCCCCAAACGGCAAAATTCCAGCTTGCGCCATGCCAGAGGCCGGTCAAAAAGAACACGGCGAGCTTGTTGAGCCCCGTGCGCAGTTTGCCTTTGCGGTTTCCACCCAAGGGGATATAGACATATTCGCGGAACCAGGTGGAAAGCGAAATATGCCATCGGCGCCAGAATTCCTGCATGGTGCCGGCGACATAGGGATAATGAAAGTTTTCCTTGAATTCAAATCCAAATGCGAGCCCGAGGCCGATGGCCATATCCGAATAGCCGGAAAAATCGAAATAAATCTGAAACAGGTAGCACACTGCGCCAAGCCAGGCTGCAGGCGCTGCAACGGATTCAAGCGGCAGCGCATAAACCGCATCTGCCGTCATGGCGAGCGTGTTGGCGATGAGCACCTTCTTTGCAAGACCAAAGCAGAAACGCCGGAAGCCCGATGCGGTTTTTTCCACGGTGATGACGCGCTGGCGCAACTGCTCATCCACATCGTGGTATTTTACGATGGGGCCTGCGATAAGCTGCGGGAAAAGCGCAATGTAGAGAAGGACATCAAAATAATTGCGGGAAAGACGTGCTTCGCCGCGGTAAACATCCAGCACGTAGCTCATGGCCTGGAAGGTAAAAAACGAAATGCCGATGGGCAACGCGATATGGGGGAGCGGCAAAGAAAGGCCGAAGAGGCCGTTTAAGTTTTCGATGAGAAAATCCGTATATTTGAAGAAAACGAGCGTGCCGATGCTCCAAACCACCGCTAAACCGCACCAGAAGCGCCGTTTCGCAGGGAAACGCGCCATGGCGCGTGCCGCGAGGTAGTTTACCAGCGTGGTGAAGAGCATCAGCAGCACGCACACGGGTTCGCCCCAAGCGTAAAAGAGAAGCGAAGCGAGGAGTAGGAAAGCATTGCTCCAACGGACGCTACGCCGAAACAGCAGGTTCACAAGGAAAGCTGCTGGAAGAAACAGAAACAAAAATGTGGGGGAACTGAAAACCATGGCGCAACTCCGCTTGCGCTCAATAGCTGGGGGAATAAATGTAGATTTTCCCGATCGTATCGCCGGAGGGCTCAAACTGGATGCGTTCCGCCTGGATATCGGAAGGATCGTTGGTGATGGAATAGGTGATATAGCCATCATCAAAACAATCCGTGCCATAAAGCTCGGAAAGCGTGGAGAGCGCATCGCCCACCTTTGCGCCGCGCAGCGTTTCATAGGTGGCATCGGTGAGCGTGATCATTTCGATCACGTCCTTGCCATCCACCGGGACCGTGTTGACGATGATGCCGGAATATGTATAGGTTTTATCCTTGCCATCATAAACGCAGCTGACCATTTCGGAATACTCGAATTCATTGCCCAGCGCGGCAAGCAGCGGTGCGCTGTCCTCGCGCAGGTAATATACCTCCCCATCCAGCGCAATGCCAAGATCCTGTTCCGAGAATGCGCCCGTTGGCGCCTTAGGGGCAGTTTGGCCGGAGCAGGCTGCAACGATGCAGAGCATCAGCAGCACGGCAATGGAAAGGGAAAGGTTTTTCTTCAGCTTCATTTTCGGGGAACCTCCAAACTTATTCATTCTAACTAAGGGGCTCAGCGCCCATCTTCTGGAAGCTGGTCAAGCGGCAGCATCGTAACGCGCGCGAGGTCCAGATCCGTGGTCATATACTTCTTGCTGTCGGTGTCAGAAAAATGCCACCATTCGCTCGTGATGGAGTTAAAACCGCATTCCGCCATGACGTTGGTCATGTATTCTACGTTAGCGGTTTGCTCTTCGCTCCAGGTTTTGCAGGTGCGCGCAGATTCATCGGTGAACGTATGCATGGGGGTGGGGAAGGCAAGTTCTTCGCCCGTTGCATCGTCGATGAGGGAAATATCCACGGCGCAGCCGCGGTTATGGTTGGAAGCCGTAGTATCCGGATTGGCAATCCAATGCTTGTTTTGAACGATAGCGTAGAGCCGGCGCTGCGCGGAAAGCGGGCGGTAGGCATCATAGATTTTAAGCGTGTAGCCATCCGCCTTGAACCGGTTATAGGCCTCAACAAGCTTCTCTGCCGTACCGCGTTGCAAAAGGGCGATAGAGCGTCCGTAAAGCGGTTCTCCGGCTACATTGTTTTCCGTGTTGAAAAGCTGCTCATACTGCGCATCCGGCAGATAGAGCTTAAGATCAATCAGCTCGTTTTTCACCATCACCGGCGTTACGCCATCTTCTTCGTAAACGGGGAGGCCGGTGGGGATATCGATTTTCTGCCCCGTTTCCGGCGGAACATAAGCATAAAGCACCGTCTCTTCTGGAACGATGTATTCCGCATAGCAGTAGGCCTCTGTGCCATCCATGAGCTGTACGCGGCAGAACGATGCATCCTCCGCTTCCCCGAGATAATATACGGTATCCTCATAGAATAGCTGGCACAAGATGTTGGCGCTTTCCTCCGTGGAGGGGGAAGAGCGCACGTTCAGCTCGCTTACCCGAACCTTGTAAAGCGGCCCGGGTGGCGGCGTGGGCGTGGGGATGGGCGTTGGTGTGGGAGCAGGCGTTGCAGTCGGCGCAAGCGTTTCCACCGGCGTGGCCGTAAGATCAACTGCATCGGTCGTGCCGGGATTCTCGGGCACTTCGGCTGCCGGCGCACAGGCCGTGCAAAGCAGCAGAAGGGCAAGAAGCAAACAGGGAAAACGCATGGCAGTGCCTCCTTTCACGCGGGCTTAAAGGGAGCGGGATCAATCTCCCGCTTCGATGTCCGTTGGATCGTAGCGTTTGCCATTTCGGCTCGGGATGTCATCGCTCGTGGTGCCTTTGGGCGAACCATTTACGATTTCAAGCACCGTGCCTTCCGGGCAATTTTCGTAGATAAAGCGCGCAGCTTCCGTGACCATCCGCAAGCATCCGCCAGTGGATTCCTTCCCGATCCCAAGCTCGCCGTCGTAATATTTGGGCCACATATAGCCGTTATCCTCCTCACCATAAAGCGGAGAATGGAGATAGAGCCGGTTATGGTAGCGCGTAGCAAACTGCACGAAGCCGCCATCGGGGAATTCATGCCAGCGTTCGCGGTCCCCACCTAGGGTAAAAGTGCCGGCAGGCGTTTTATTGCCGCCGTGGGCGATGCGGTAGGTCTTGTACACATCAGAATACGTGCCATCCGCGCCTTTTTGGTAGATGGTCAAGGTAAAGGAACCTTTTTCCACATAAAGGTAATAGGGCAGGTCATCCCCAGAGGAAGGGATGGGCGTTGCAGAAGCCGCGGGCGTTTCTGCGGGCGTTTCAGTCTCAGCCGGAGATTCGGTTTCAGCCGGCACAGGCGTTTGAGCGGGCGTTTGCTCTGCGGATGCGCCTGCGGGGGTTTCCGTTGGCATGGGAACCGTTGGGTTTGCGCCGGAAGGCGTGCCGAGGATCAGCGGATCAAGCGTGCTCGAGGGGGAGACCGTGGGGGCGGCGTCTGCCACGCCGGCCGTTTCATCCGGGCCTGCAACATCGATTACGCGATCGCCTTCGGCGGTGGTTGCGCGCGGCGCGCATGCGCTTAAGGAAAGCAGCATAAGGCATGCGAGCAGCGCAGAGAGCATGCGAAGGGATTTCAAAATGAGAGCCTCCTTGAACAATAGGGTACACAGTGTCTTGTAACAGTTTACTACAATGCGGCAGGGCTTGTCATCCGCCGCAAACAAAAATAGTCGTTTCCGCACAGAATGTTTACAAAACAGCGGAATGCATCAATAAAATGTTGCCACTTCTTCTTCGGGCTTTTCAGCAGGTTCCACCGAGACTGCGGTCAGCACGGGCCCTTTCGTGCCATAGGCTTTGTGGTACGCAATGGAGATCTTTGCCGTAAGGAGAACCCAGTCCCGTTTGTGCAGCGAGCTTGCCTCCGGCCATTGACAAACCAGGGCGGCATATTTAATATCGTCCACACAGCAGGTCATCACATGGCGCCCCACGATGAACACATCCTTGCCCAGCTTGGGCGAGAGTGCAACAGTGCCCTTAAAACGCACGGTTTTCCCGGAATACTTGCCTGCATCCTCGGTAATATCCCGATACCAAAGGGCGTAATCCGCATCCGCAATTTCGATGACCGGCGCATTCAAATCAAACGGCAGGGGATCCTCGATCTCGTCGTATTCCACTTTTCCATTGGGATATTCAAAGGCAATATTTGCCCGGCGCGATGTTGCGCGCACGATTTTGTGGAACATGAGCTTGTCCGTTTCGTCGCTCGTGCGGTTGAATACCACAAGCTCACAGCTTTTGAGCTTGTCCACAACAAGCGGGCGCATGTTGGCGTTATAGTTTAAAAACGTGCGCGCATCCACGAACAGAAACTCTTGATAGATGCTCCATTCCTCCGGCATATGTCGGTAGAGGGAATCGAGCATCCACATGCCATTGTATTCCACCAGCACGCGCGTGGCGCGATGCTTTTTCTGCAGCGCCGCAAGGCGCGTTGCGGCAAGATCGTTTTCCTCCTCAATGGTTTCGATGAACACATTCTGACCTGCAAAGGTATCGGGCGCATATTCTTCTTCGCCCTCCTCGCACAGCAGAAGCAGCGTACGCTCGCCTGCATTGAATCTCTTATCCTCGAGCGTCTCCTGGATAAAACGCGTTTTTCCCGCCTCCAGGAAACCGGTAAACAGATACACCGGGATTTCCATTGCCGTATCCCCTCCGCCTCAGCGCGCTGGGAAAAGCGTTGCAAGCGCCGCTTCGTTGAGCTTCGAACCGATCACGCAAAGCCGACCGGTAATCGGGGCAGAGCCTTCGCGCAGCTCGGTTTCGCCGGGCACGAGGTCGAAATGAAGCCAGCTTCCACAAGTACAGGCTACCATACCTTTTGCGCGCAGCACGGTGCCATATTTTTCCGCATCCCCGAGCGCATCCAGCGCGCTTTGCAATTCTTCGTGGCTGAATTTATGCGTGGTTTCAATCCCCCAGCTCACGAACACCTCGTCCGCATCATGGCCATGATGGTGATGATGGTGCGCATGTTCATGGCCGTGTTCATGTTCGTGCTCATGCTCATGCTCATGCTCATGCTCATGCTCATGCTCGTGTGCGTGCTCATGTTCATGTTCGTGTGCGCCATGGCAGCCGCAAACCGGGCATACATCGTCTTCCGCTTCGGATTCCGCCGCAAGCTGTGCCAGCGCGGAAGCGAGCGTGTCCTTGCGCTCCATAGCGGCTAGAATCTGCGCGCCGTCAAGCTGGCTCCATGGCGTGGTTACGATCACGGCTGAGGGGTTATGCTCCCGCAGTAAAGCTACGGCAGAAGCCAGCTTCTCTTCGGAGATAGAATCCGTTCTCGAAAGCACGATTGCGCCGGCATGCTCTACTTGATCGTTGAAGAATTCGCCGAAATTCTTCATGTACATTTTGCACTTGTTTGCATCCACCACAGCGGTAAAACTGTTGAGCGCAAGGTCGTGGGAATCCACGCCCTGCACGGCGCGGATCACGTCGCTAAGCTTGCCAACGCCGGAGGGCTCGATCAAGATGCGGTCGGGTGCGAACTGCGCGAGCACCTTCTTGAGCGCATCCGCAAAATCGCCCACGAGGCTGCAGCAGATGCAGCCGGAGTTCATTTCGGTGATCTCTACGCCGGAATCCTGCAAAAAGCCGCCGTCCACGGCGATCTCGCCAAACTCGTTTTCGATGAGAACGAGCTTCTCGCCAGCGTATGCTTCGCGGATCAGCTTTTTGATGAGCGTGGTTTTGCCAGCGCCCAGAAATCCAGAGAAAATGTCAATCTTCGTCATTGCGTTTCTTCTTTCCGCAGCCCCTGCTGCATGGTTTTTCTAACTCTGGATTATAACGCTGCAATGCAAAAAATACAAGCGATGCACAGGCAAGGAGGCGTTCTGTATACCACATGCAGCTGCACTTTTCAAGTATGGGAAACTGCATAAAAACAATAACACTTCCATCCCGAACACGAAATGGTGCTTACTGTAAAAAATCGGAATATGAACTGTGTATGAAAAGAAGAAATAAAAACGCTTTGAAATTTTGCGTTGGCAGTGCTAAAATCAAAATGCAGAGTAGGTTTAGTAGGAGCACCTTGCTAAAATCCACTGCTTTATAAATCTAAAATAAGCAAACATACAAAGCGTGTTGCCAAGTGGGCGTAAATCCAGCTTGGCGGCGCGCTTTTGTTTTGTTTGCAGAAAGAGGTTTGATTGAAAATGGAACAGAATCACAATTCCAACGCGTTCCTCGGGACAGAACCCATTGGAACGCTCATGCGCAAATATGCCGTACCGTGCGTAATATCGCTTCTGGTGGCAGCGCTTTACAATATCGTGGATCAGATATTTATTGCCAATGCAAGCGAGCTCGGCTCTTATGGCAACGCTGCGAACACCGTGGTATTTCCGCTAACCGTTATCGCGCTTGCCATCGCCGTAATGATCGGGGATGGCTGCTGCGCATTCGTGAGCCTTTGCCTTGGCGCAAAAGAGCCGGAAAAGGCACACCGAAGCATTGGAAATGCGGTTGTAGTTTCACTTGGCAGCAGCATTGTGCTCACGGCGCTTTATTTCGTCTTCCAGGAACAGCTGTTGACCGCCTTTGGCGGAAAAGTGAACGAAGCAACATTCCGCTATTCGAGGGAATACTTCACCTATATTTCTATCGGCATTCCTTTTTATATGTTTGGGCAGGCGATGAATCCGATCATCCGCTCGGATGGAAGCCCCAAATTTGCGATGGTCGCAAGCCTTGCAGGTGCGGTAACAAACTTGATCCTTGACCCAATATTCATTTTTCTATTCCACTGGGGTATGATGGGTGCGGCGGTAGCGACCGTGCTTGGCCAAGCACTTACCGCAGGCCTTTCCGCTTGGTACCTTTTTCACACCAAAGCCATTCGGCTGGAAAAGAACAGCTTCCACTTGGATTGCAAATTGCTCTGCAAGGTGCTTTCTCTTGGCGGTTGCAGTTTCCTGGCGCAGATCTCGCTTGTTGCAGCAATGGCCGCCATTCAGAATATGGTGGTCAAATATGGCGCACAGGATGCGGTGTTTGGCCAGAGCCAATATGCGCAAATCCCGATGACGGTATTGGGCATTGTAATGAAGGTGTTTCAAATCGTGATTTCCATTGTGATCGGCATGGCAGCAGGCTGCATCCCGATTGTGGGCTATAACATGGGGGCTGGCCACAAAGACAGGGCGCGGCGGCTCTTCTTTCACTTGCGCATTGCAGAAGCAGTGGTAGGCGCTGTAGCGTTCGTTCTTGTAGAAGGGTTTCCACAGCAGCGCATCACGATTTTCGGCGCAAAAAACGAAAGCGCATATTATACGGAATTCGCCGTGCGCTCATTTCGTGTTTATCTCTGCATGATGGTATTTGCTTGCGTGAACAAGGCAACGTTCATCTACCTGCAATCGCTGGGAAAGGCTTTCCTATCAACCCTGCTTTCCATGGTACGGGAAGTACGATTCGACGTGGGATTCGCTTTGCTTTTGCCTGTGCCTGTGCTTTTCGGACTCGATGGCGTGCTTTATTCCATGCCGGTTTCGGATATTCTCACGTTTTTGCTTTCCTGCTTCGTGATCCGCTCCACCTGCAAAGCGCTCCGTGCAGTATAACGATGGCTTTTAAGCGCCGGGTGTGCTGACGATTGCAATGCCGGCGCTTGCACCGATGCGGTTTGCCCCCGCCTGGATCATCCGCAGTGCGTCCGCGCGCGTGCGGATACCGCCGGAAGCCTTTACGCCCATTTCCTGCCCAACCGTTGCGCGCATGAGCGCAACGTCGTGCTCCGTTGCGCCGCCTGTAGAAAAGCCGGTGCTGGTTTTCACAAAATCCGCCCCTGCGCGTTTTGCAGCAAGGCATGCGGCAACTTTCTGCTCATCCGTAAGGAGGCAGCATTCGAGGATCACCTTGAGCTTTGCGCGCTTTGCAATGGCGGCAACTACGGCTCGGATATCGGCCTCCACGCGGGAAAAATCGCCTTCCCGTGCAGCGCCGATGTCCATTACCATGTCGATCTCCTTGGCGCCGAGCGCGCAGGCGCGCGCAGCTTCTCCGGCTTTTGCGGCGGATTCCATGGCGCCCAGCGGAAAACCTACGACGCAGCATGGCGCAACGTCTGTGCCTGCAAGCGAAGCGGCGACCTGCGCGATGTGCACGCTGTTGACGCAAACGCTCGCAAAGCGGTACTCGATTGCCTCTGTGCAAAGCCGGTCGATGTCCGCGCGGGTTGCATCCGCTTTAAGCAGGGTATGGTCAATATATTGGTTCAACATCATGGTTATGCCTCCTTGGGTTGGCTTCGAATTAGGGAAAGCGGCCGTGCTTTCATGCAAAAATCAGCGTTTTCCATAAGGGGTATCTGCAAGCGGCAGTCGGGAGCGCGCTTTTCCATCTAGGCGGTAGTATGCATCCGCAATGGCGGGAGCGGTGGGGATGGCGGTGATTTCCCCGATGCCGATTGCGCCATAGGCAACCTGCAAGCCGGCTTTTTCCACAATGATGGGCTCGATTTCCGGGATCTCATTTGCGCGCAGCAAACCCAATGTGCCGAATTTTGCCGTGGGCTTGCAATCCGTTAGCGGGTAGCGCTCGGTGAGCGCAAAGCCCATGCTCATCACAACGCCGCCTTCGATCTGCCCTTCCACGGAAAGCGGGTTTACCGCGCGGCCTACATCGTGAGCCGCGATGATCTTGCGCAGCTTGCCATCCTCGCCCAAAATGGCCACCTGGGTCGCGTAACCGTAAGCTACATGGCTGACCGGGTTGGGCTTGGGCGAACCAAGCGGGTCTGTTTTGGCAAGATACTCAGCGTAATAGATTTCACCTTCTAAATCGGCAAGCGAGCTGTTTGCCATCGCCGCGTTGAGCAATTCGCAGGCGCGGCGCGCGGCTTCCCCTGTGATGAGCGTTTGGCGCGAGCCCGAAGTTGTGCCGGAATCGGGAGAGTTGCCGGTATTGGGCGGCGCGTAGACGACGGCTTCGCGGGGCAGCCCCGTGGTTTCGCATACGATCTGCACGAGCACAGTCCCAAGCCCCTGGCCTATGCAGGATGCCCCCGTATGGATGTGCACTTTTGCATCTTTTACAACTAGGCGTACCCGTCCAGTATCCGGGAGCCCTACGCCCACGCCGGCGTTTTTCATCGCGCAGGCGATGCCTGCATAGCTTGCGGCTTCATATTGTTCGCGCACAGCCTCGAGCGTTTCCGCAAGGCCGGTGGAGGCATCCACGATCTGCCCGTTGGGCAGCGTTTGCCCCGGGCGGATGGCATTGCGGTAGCGGATTTCCCAGTGGCTGATGCCAACCATGTCCGCAGCCCGGTTGAGGAGCGTTTCAATCGCAAAGCAGGTCTGCGTTACGCCGAACCCGCGAAATGCGCCGGCAGGCGGGTTGTTGGTATACCAGGCATAGCCGTCGATCTCGAAATTCTGGTAGTTATACGGCCCTGCGGCATGCGTGCAGGCGCGCTCCAGCACGGGGCCGCCCAGCGAGGCATAAGCGCCCGTATCGGCAACGACCGTGGCCTTTACGCCTTGGATAATGCCGTTTTCATCCACGCCAAGCGTAAAATCCATCTCCATCGGGTGCCGCTTGGGGTGAATCAAGATGCTCTCCTCGCGCGTGAGCTTTACCTTTACGGGGCGCTGGGCCAAATAGGCAAGAAGCGCCGCGTGATGCTGCACGGTCACGTCCTCCTTGCCCCCAAAGCCGCCGCCCACCAGCTTGTTTTCCACCCATACCTTTTCATTGGGCAGGCCCAGCATGGGCGCTGTTTCATGCTGGGTATCATAAACGCTTTGATCGGAGGAATAGATCATTACGCCATCTTCTTTTGGAAAGGCAACGGCGCATTCCGGCTCAAGGAAAGCGTGCTCGGTAAAGGGCGTGGAAAAATGATCGTGCAGCACATAGCGGGAGTTCCGGATGGCTTCTTCCGCATTGCCGCGCGCAACGTGCTTGTGCGCCAGGAGGTTGCCATCCCGGTGCACGAGCGGTGCGCCTTCGGCCATGGCCTCCGCCGGCGAACGCACGGGCGTGAGAGGCTCATACTCTACGCGCACGAGCGCTTTTGCCGCCGCGAGGATCTCCGGCGTTTCGGCGGCGATCAAGGCAATGGCATCCCCAAGGTAATGCGTGATTCCGCCTACGGGGATCATGGTATCCCAATCCTTTTTTAAATGGCCTACCTTGTTCTCTCCGGGCACATCTGCGGCGGTGAGCACGAGCGCCACGCCGGGGAGAGCGCGGGCCTCTTCCGTATGGATTTTAAGCACGCGCGCGCGGGGATAAGCCGCGCGCACGGCACTGCCATAGAGCATGCCTTCCATGTAAAGATCATCGCAATATTCGCCCGTGCCGAGAACCTTTTCGCGCACATCCAGCCGGTGCACGCGCGCGCCGAGCCGCCACGCCCCGGAATCCTCCGGCAAGCGCCCTGCGCGCAGATATTCCGCTGCGCGCCGCACGGCGTCTTTGATCTTTACATACCCCGTACAACGGCAGATGTTGTTGCGCAGCGCGTAGGCGATCTCTTCCTCCGTCGGGGCAGGGTTCACATCGAGCAGCGCCTTTGCGCAGAGCACCATGCCCGGAATGCAAAAACCGCATTGCACGGCGCCTGCTTCGCCAAAGGCAAAGGCATAAACATCCTTTTCAAAATCCGAAAGCCCTTCCACGGTCAACACCGCTTTCCCTGCAAGCCGATCCGTTTGCTGGATGCAGGCACGCGCGGGCTTTCCATCGATGAGCACCGTGCAGGTTCCGCATGCGCCCTCGCTGCATCCATCCTTTACGGAAGTGAGGCGCAGGGTGTCACGCAGATAACGCAGCAGCTTCTGGTTCTGTTCTACGGTTACGGTTTGCCCGTTTACGGTAAAGGTTGCCATTGCGATCCCTCCGCTCGGTAAGCATGATCAAAGCATGTAAGCATATTTGTGCACGATGGCTAGGATGAGCGCTCGGATTTCATGGTCGAGCTCATTGCTGCCGGAAAGGTCATAATCGGAGACGGTGCCGCGCAAACGCACGCGCACCTTCGGGCATTTCGGGCAGAGCACGAAGAAACCATCGTTTTCGCTATCGAGAAAATCGCGCTCGTTTGCAAAGAGCGTAAACTTTTCCTTATAAGGTTTGCTGTCATAAGGGCAGAAGGTAGCGCAATTCCCACATTCGTTGCAAAGGAAATCCACATGAACGATCTGCCGCATCGCATGGCCCGGCACTTCAACCGCTACATTCGCACGGTTGGGGCATACCGTAACGCAGGTTTCGCACACGGTATCGCAGGCAAGGCAACGCGCTGCATCACAGCCATCGGCGCATGGGTAAGCGAGTTTGCCTTTTTTCATCAGTGCTGCGCCATAGCCCGGGCGTGCACCTGCCGGGCGCTCTTCTTTGCGGCAAGCGCCGGTGATGGCGTCCGCTGCAGCGCGGGCATCCGCGATGGCCTCTACCACTGTGGAAGGGCCGCGCAGGGCATCGCCCGCAACGTAGATCCCGTTCGGATAAGAAGCTTGTGCACGGCCGCGCGCATCGAGCGTTACGCCATAGGCGGCAAAGGCCTCCGGGTTCGGCGCCTCGCCCACCGCTGCAATGACCGTATCCGCCGGGATGCAAACCGTTTCGCCGGTTGGAACGGGGGACTGGCGGCCGCTTGCATCCGGCGCGCCGAGCGCCATGCGCGCGCAGGTGAGCATACCGCCTGCATGTGCTTTCGGGACAAGCAGCTCTGCAAATTCCACGCCGTCCGCAAGGGCGAGCGCGAGTTCTTCCGCGTTCGCAGGCATATATTGCTTCGTGCGGCGGTAGACGATTGTTACCCTGCTTGCGCCCATGCGTTTTGCAGCGCGCGCGGCATCCATCGCCGTATTGCCGCCGCCGATTACGGCTACGCTTTCTCCGAGCGCGAGCGTTTCCGGCGCAGATTTTGCGCGCTTTAGGAAATCAATCACATTGAGCACGTTGCCTTCGAGCGCAAGCGTGCCGGGCTTTTCGGCGCCAAATGCGAGCAGAATGTTCTGATATCCTTGAGCGCGCAGCTGTTCGCACGTGGGCGCGGGCTTGCCGCAGACAAATTGCGCGCCCATGGCCTTTGCAAGTGCAACATCCTTTTCGATGGCCTCCTGCGGGATGCGGAACGCGGGAATAACGTGCTGCACGATGCCGCCGGGCGTTTCCTCCCGTTCGAATACGGTTGCAGGATATCCTGCGCGGGCAAGGAAATAGGCAGCCGCAATGCCCGCAGGGCCGCCGCCGATGATGGCGGTTTTCGGAGCGCCTGGCTTTGGCGCAGGCGGCTTTAGCCCCGCCATAAGCGCGTCATAGCCGCGCTGTGCCGCTTCGAGCTTCACGCGGCGGATCTCAACGGGCGCTTCATAGAAATTGCGCGTGCATTTTTCCATGCAGCGGTGCGCGCAGATCGTGCCTGTAATGAACGGAAGCGGGTTCTTTTCGGTAATGCAACGAAGCGCCGCTTCATATTCCCCCTTTTCGCAGAGCGCCATATATTCGGGGACGTCTTGCCCAATGGGGCAGCCGCCCTTGCAGGGGGCTGTGAAACAGTCGATCAAAGGTACCTTTTGGGGCAGCTTGCGCGGCGGCAGGGGCTTTTCCGGCTTGCGGTAATGCGCATCCGTGCGCGCAGCGCGCGCAAGTGCGGCGACAGCTGCAACGTCCACGCCCACAAAGGGTTTATAGGCAAGGCCGGATAGCGTTTCGGCAATTTGCGCCATGCGGGCATAGCCACCCGGCTTTAGGATGGTCGTCGCCATCGTAATGGGCCAGATACCTGCCTCAAAAAGCGCCTGCACGTTGTAAAAATCCGCGCCGCCGGAATAGGAGAGGCGCAGCCTGCCATCGAATTCCTCCGCCATGCGGCGCGCCATTTCGATGGTGAGCGGAAATAGAGCACGGCCGGACATGTACATTTCTGCGCTCGGCAATTCGCCCGCTTTCACGTCCACCGGGAACGTGTTGGAAAGCTTCAAGCCAAATTCGAGCCCAAGGCCAGCAGCAAGCGCGCTGAGGCGGCGGAACATGGGCACCGCATCCTCATATTGCAGGTCCTCTTTAAAATGGTGATCGTCAAAAGCAATGTACCCATATCCCAGGGCGTCAAGCGTTGCGCGCGCAAAATCATAGCCAAGGAGCGTAGGGTTGCACTTGACGAAGGTGTTGAGCCGCTTTTCTTGAATAAGATAGGAAGCGATGGCTTCGATTTCATCCGGCGGGCAGCCATGGAGCGTGGATACGGTTACGCCCGTGCAAATGTGCGGGGTGATGGTTGCAAGAAAATCCGCATCCTCGGGGAACGCGGAAAGCGCATATTCCATGCATTCCTTCCAGATGGGTGTAGCCGATGCATCCTTCATGCCTTCGATGAAACGATCCATCTTTTCCGTTTGGATCCCGGCAAGGTCATAGCCTACGCTCATGTTGAAGGCGAAGCCGCACGGATCGCCCAGGTTCCATTTGCGGCTGATGATTTTGAGGGCAAACCAGGCCTTAACGTATTCCTCAAACGCTTGCTCCACGGTGAGCTCCGTAGACCATTCGCAATTATAACCCTCATCCTCCGCGCGGATGCACGGGCGGCCGATGCACGCTGCAAGCTCGGCACCATCCATTTTTTGCACGGTTTTAAGCTCAAAAAAGCGTGCGCCCGCATAATAGGCTGCGATGATATTTTCCGCGAGCTGCGTATTGGGGCCTGCGGCAGGGCCAAACGGCGTTTCAATTGTTTCGCGGAACAATGGGAGCATTTTTTCATCCCGCTTCATGAAGGGCTTCTGCACACCAAAGACCGCGCCGTGCGCATCCCGCTCGCAGAAAAGCCAATCCATCAGTTTCGAAAAAGTCATAGGGGTCATGCGTTCGCTCATGGGGTACCTCCTTGCTGCAAGAATAGGGGGGATTAACAGCCCAGCCGCTTCCAGAGCCTGCTGCTGACTTCGCACGTGTGCGCATGGACTGCGTCTTCATCCGCGCAGGTGAGCACGCGGTCGCGCATGAGGATCTGCCCTGCGCACATGGTGGTTTCGCATTGGCGGCCCGCCATGCCGAAAAGAATGTGGCCATCGATGTTGTCGGCGGAAAATGGGGTGAAGGGTTTGTAATCCATCACGATCACATCGGCCGCAGCGCCGGGCTTAAGCACGCCGAGCGCATCGTGGAAATAGCGCGCGGCAATCTTTGCGTTGTTGTAAAACAGCATGGCGACCGCTTCGCCCCAGCCAACATTGGGTAAACATGCGTTGTGGCGCTGAATGGTGAGTGCAGCCTTGAGGCTTTCGGTCATGTCGAAGGTATAGGCGTCCGTGCCGAGGCCCACGAGCACCCCCTTCTTAAAGAATTGCAGTACGGGTGAACAGCCCACTGCATTCCCCATATTGGATTGCGGGTTGTTTACAACCATCGTATCCGTTTCCTTTATAAGATCCATTTCCGCGGGGTTTACATGGATGCAGTGGCCCAGGATCGTCCTTTCTCCCAGAATGCCCTGGTTGAGCAGGCGGTTCACCGGGCGCGTGCCATAATTGCGCAGGGTATCGTAAACATCGTTCATGCCTTCGGAAACATGAATGTGGAACCCGGTGCGGCCATTGTTTGCGGCAACGCATTGCTCCATGGTGCGATCGGAGATGGTAAAGAGCGCGTGCATGCCAAACATGGCCTTGATGAGCGGATCCTGCTCCCGTTCGCAATGCGCGATGAAATCCGCATTTTCGCGGATGGCGGCGGCGCATTTTTCCTGCCCGTCGCGCTCGCTCACCTCATAGCAAAGCACGGTGCGCACGCCCAGCTCCTTTGCGACTTCCGCAATGGTAAACAGGCTTCCTTCGATCTCGCAATAGCTTGCATGGTGGTCAAACACCGTTGTGCAGCCTGTTTTGATGGAATCGATGTAGGTAATATATGCGCTCTGCCGCGTATCCTCCAACGTGAGGTTGCGGTCCAGCCGCCACCACATACCGTCGAGCACCTCGTAGAAATTGGTTGGGTTATAGTTCGGCATTGCCAAGCCGCGGGCAAGGGCGCTGTAGATGTGGGAATGCGCGTTGATGAACGCCGGCATGATCACGCCGCCCTTTGCATCCACGAATTCCGCATCTGGATACTTTGCGCAAAGCGCCGCTGTTTCTCCAACTTCAACGATCTTTGTGCCGGAAACCGCTACGCCGCCGTTTTCGATGTAAGGGGCGGCGTCATCCCGGGTGATGAGCCTTCCGTTTGCAATCAGAATCATTGGGGTTCCTCCTTATTCGCTTTTGATCTTGCGCGGCTGTGCAGAAACAAAAAAGCGCGCCCAAACAAATCCATGTTCGTAGCCCGCGCGCGAAGCACTCCCTTGCAGCTATACAATCCATATCAACATCAATTAGAATAGTTTTATTTATTATAATCTATCCAGGGAAAAAATACAAGGCACACTGAAATACAAAAACTTTTTGAAAAGCAAAAAAATGTTTTGATTCAACCTTGCAATTTTGCGGGGATATGATATATTGGTTTTAACGATGAACATGAGGAGGAAGCCTATGCAGGAGACGACGCTCGACCTGCTCAAGCGGCTGGCAAAAGCGCTTTCCGCCCAGTTTGGGGAGAATTGCGAAATCGTTGTGCACGACATTTCTTCGGGCAACCCGGAAAACACCATCGCTGTAATCGAAAACGGGCATGTATCCCGCCGCAATGCGGATGCAGGCCCTTCCCATATTGCACTCGAGGCCATGAAAGAAGGGCGGCGGAATATTCGGGATCAATATAACTACTTAACCCAGACGGCTGACGGCCGCATCCTGCGTTCGAGCACGGTCTATGTGAACGATGACGAGGGCCGGCCCATCGGCATTTTCTGCATCAATTACGACCTTACAGCCCTCATGATGGCGAAAGCTACCGTGGATGCGCTGGTGCAGGCGCCGCGCGCCGAGGGTGAGCCGGAACGGATCCCAACCAATGTGAACGATCTGCTTGACGAGCTGCTTGAGCAATCCGTGCGCATCGTCGGCAAGCCCGTTGCGATGATGAACAAGGAAGATAAGGTCAAGGCCATCGGCTATCTCAACGACGCCGGGGCAATGCTCATCACCAAGAGCGGGGATAAAATCGCCAAATATTTTGGAATCAGCAAATATACGCTGTATTCCTATCTGGATACCAGCAATACTTCCACCCAGCAATCCTAGCATTTGTAAGCTTCCGAATAATTCATAGAAAGGATGGAAAACACCGTGAATTTCGACGAGATCAAAAAAGCTTCCGAAGGGTATCTCCCGCAAATGACGAAATTCCTGCGCGACCTCATCCGCATCCCGAGCGAAAGCTGCGGGGAGGAGGGCGTAATCCGGCGCACCATTCAAGAGATGGAGGCGCTCGGCTTTGACAAAGCGGAGATTGATCCAGAAGGCAATGCACTTGGCTGGATGGGCACGGGCGATAAGATCATCGCCTTTGATGGGCATATTGACACCGTTGGCATCGGCAACCGCAGCAACTGGGAGCATGACCCTTACGAAGGCTATGAAACGGATGAAATCATCTATGGCCGCGGGGGCTCCGACCAGGAAGGCGGCGTGGTCAGCGCGGTCTACGGCGCAAAAATCATGAAGGAGCTTGGGTTGATCCCGAAAGGATACAAAATCCTTGTTACGGCAACCGTGCAGGAAGAGGATTGCGACGGCCTGTGCTGGCAGTATATCCACAACGAGGATAAGATCACCCCGGAATTCGTGGTTTCCACGGAACCCACAGATGGTGGCATCTACCGCGGGCATCGCGGCAGGATGGAGATCCGCGTGGATGTTAAGGGCATTTCCTGCCATGGCAGCGCGCCGGAGCGCGGGGACAACGCGATTTACAAAATGGCGGATATCCTCCAGGAGGTGCGCGCGCTGAACGAAAATGGCTGCGGGCCGGAAACGGAAATCAAGGGCCTTGTCAAGATGCTTGAGCCGGAGTTTAACCCGGAGCACTATGAGGATGCGCGCTTCCTTGGCCGCGGCACGATCACGGTATCCGAGATCTTTTATACCTCGCCAAGCCGCTGCGCAGTTGCGGATTCCTGCGCCGTATCGCTCGACCGCCGCATGACCGCAGGCGAAACCTGGGATTCCTGCCTGGAAGAGATTCGCAACCTTCCGGCATGCAAAAAGTATGGCAGCGACGTGAAGGTATCCATGTATATGTACGACCGTCCTGCGTGGACCGGCCTTACCTATGAAACGGAATGCTATTTCCCGACCTGGATCAACAAGGAAAACGCAGCGCATGTGCAGGCCGTTGCGGATGCCCACAAGGCGCTCTATGGCGATAAACGCGTGGGTGCGCCCTCTGCGATGGATAAGCGCAACCGCCCCTTGATCGACAAGTGGACCTTCTCCACCAACGGCGTTTCCATCCAGGGACGCTACGGCATCCCCTGCGTGGGCTTTGGGCCGGGTGCAGAATCGCAGGCGCATGCGCCCAACGAGATCACCTGGAAGCAGGACCTTGTTGTATGCGCAGCCGTTTACGCTGCAACGCCGCTTTTCTATAAGGAAGAAAACAAAACAGAGGATGTAGTGCAGTTCCGCGCTGGGAAAACAAACAACAACATTCAATAAACGGAGGCCAAAATGAGCAATATCAAGCAGTTTACCGACAAACTCGACAAGCTGGATTTTAAAAACATGTACGAAGGCGATTTTTTCCTTACCTGGGAAAAAACGCGCGATGAGCTCGAAGCGGTGTTTACCGTTGCGGACGCGCTGCGGCATCTGCGCGAGAACAACATTTCCGCAAAGATCTTTGATAGCGGCCTTGGCATCAGCCTCTTCCGCGACAATTCCACCCGCACGCGCTTTTCGTTCGCTTCGGCCTGCAACCTGCTTGGCCTCGAGGTGCAGGATCTTGATGAAGGCAAGAGCCAGATCGCCCATGGCGAAACCGTGCGTGAAACGGCAAACATGATCTCCTTCATGGCGGACGTCATCGGTATCCGGGATGATATGTACATCGGCAAGGGCAACACCTACATGCACAACGTTGTAGATGCGGTGACCGAAGGGCATAAGGCAGGCGTGCTCGAGCAGAAGCCTACGCTTGTGAACCTTCAATGCGATATCGACCACCCGACCCAGTGCATGGCCGACATGCTGCACCTCATCCATGAATTCGGCGGCGTAGAAAACTTGAAGGGCAAAAAGATCGCCATGACATGGGCGTATTCCCCGAGCTATGGCAAGCCGCTTTCCGTGCCGCAGGGCGTGATCGGCCTCATGACCCGCATGGGCATGGATGTAACGCTCGCCTACCCCGAAGGGTATGAAGTGATGGATGAAGTCGTGGAAGTGGCGAAGAAAAACGCTGCGGAGTTCGGCGGCAAATTTGAAATCACCAACGATATGAAGCAAGCGTTCCAAGATGCGGATGTGGTGTATCCGAAATCCTGGGCGCCGTTTAAAGCCATGGAAGAGCGCACGGAGCTTTATGGAAACGGCGATTTTGATGGCATCAAGGCGCTTGAGAAGCGGCTGCTGGCGCAGAACGCGGAGCACATGGACTGGGAGTGCACCGAGGAGATGATGCAGCTCACCAAGGATGGCAAAGCGCTCTATCTGCACTGCCTGCCCGCGGACATTACGGATGTTTCCTGCGAGCACGGCGAAGTTGCCGCAAGCGTGTTTGAACGTTACCGCGATCCGCTGTATAAGCAGGCATCCTTCAAGCCATACATCATTGCGGCGATGATCTTCCTCGCCAAGGTGAAGGATCCTTCCGCCAAGCTCAAGGAGCTGGAGGAACAGGGGACGAAGCGGCATAACGGGTAAATACGGAGAGAAAGAATTGCGGAGGGCTTTGCACATGCAAAGCCCTCCGCTTGCTGAAGCGGGAGCACAGGCCATTGGTAAGCGGCAGGGCCTCTTTGCTGCCGGTATCTTGAGGATTTATTTAGGTTTGATGCAAACCAGCAAGGCTGCAATTTGCGATTCGCGAGCGGGAGTATTTGGGGCTTTGCGTATGCAAAGCCCTTTCCATTGCAAAACCAACTGCAACGCATAAAAAAGGGTATATCTTGACAGAATGGCCTCACATTATATAATGAAATGAATAGAAGTTAGTTTGTTGCAGATCCATTCAAGTTTTGCTCTCTGTAAACACGTTTTTTATAAACCGCAATAGGAATATTATAGCAAGGAGTGCAGGCGATATGGCACGAAAACTCAAAGCTGGATGGGATAAATTCCTTCGTTTTTCGCAGGTGCGCGGCATGGACATGATCGGCCTCGCCTTTGTTTTGACCTTCCTTTCCAGAAATCATCTGTTTGCACTCTTTGTGCGTGGCTTTATGTTGCTGGAACTTTTCATCCTGTGGCAGGTGAATGAGCAATGGTCTGCCCGGATCATTTATATCATTCTTGGACTCTATTGCGCTTTTTCGATTTTTTGCATTCTATTTTATCGGTTAACGGGAACCTATTTTATGGGTTGAAACACGAGCGATGATTTCAGAAAAACAAAAGCAAAGCATGGCGTTTCCGTTGCCCTGCTCTTAACAATGTGCCTTTTGGCTGGAGCTTGCGATCCATGCTGGCTGGACCCGCTTGCACCAATTTCGCGGCCCTTCCCGGCCTGCTGCGCTGGGCAGGCGGCCCTAAGAACAGAAAACATACGGTAGCCCATTTCCAAAAGAGATTAAAAGCATTTTGCAACAATGCGCCCAAAACTTGGTGTGAATGGAACCTGCACGTTGCTGTAGCCGCCTAACCCTGCATCATCGCAAGTTCTGCCTGTGGCGAAGGGACGCTTTTCTCAGAGAAGTAAACCTTATCTATAAGCAAAAACGACGGATCGAGCAGTATAAATTGCAAAACGGAGAATCTGCCGCAGAACGAATGTTTAAGAATACCTAAATGAAACAAAGAAAAACAAAGCTTATGGCTTGAAAATAATTGCAAGTTGACAGACGTGGTTTTTCATAGTATGCTTTTAAAAAAAGGAAGCCCTGCTTCTCTCTGATTGGATTTCTGTTGTATACTTTTTCTCATGCGGACCGACAATCGTTTCCCATTGCATGCAGTTGTTTTTTGTTCGGAGTAAGTCTGTTGCCGCTCGCAAGCGGTTGCCCTTTGCGAACCCGCATCATGGGCAGCGCGGACGATAAAATAAAATTGAATGAAATAATGGGGGGAAGGTGCCAACAATGAAACATTTTCTTGTTTTCCTTATGGCAGCATGCTTTTGCCTGGCTTGCATTGCCTGCACGGACGGCGTGGCCGCTACGGAATCGGAGCAGCCCGAATGGCTGGCGGAGGACGCCCTTGCAAGTACGGTCCAAGGATTTGAGGTAGCATATCAAACGGATGGGGCGATGGGTATGGTTACCTATTACGCTGTGCCGGAAGGCGGGGCAATGACGCTGTATTCCTACGCGCCGGAGCAGGAGCTGCAGCAGAGCGCCGCTGCGGAACGCCCGCAGAAAGAAACCGCATTGACCGTAGAAAAACTGCCCGAACTCGCGGAAGCGCTCAAGGCTTGGGCCATTGAAAACCATCCGGACAAGGAGGAATACCGCTTTGCGTATCTCCTTCCCGAATATAGCTTCCTCGCAGATGCGGAATATCCTGCGAATGCGCTTTCCGTTTCGCTTGCAAGCGGTGCCGTGCAGGAGCCCGCAGGGGAATATGAAGGTTCCAAGGAATATGGTTCCATCAGCATTGCCTTTGACAACTCCATTCAGTATACGGTTTATATCGACGATTAAACGCACCTCGTTGCAAGCGCAAATGAAATGCTAGAAAAGCGGCGGCATGCATAAGCAAAGCGAAATTGCATGCCGCCTGGCTTTTTATTAAATCGGGGTGCAGGGGATGCGGGCCTTTGCTGCGCGGCGCGCTTGCGCCGTTTTGATTTAAACGCATGGCGCTCCCTTAAAAGAAGCCTTGCAGGGAGGCTAAATCGTAAAGCTGAATTCCACGCCGCTTTTTGTGTTGCGCGCAGCACACCTGCCGCCGTGCAGCACAATGATGTTTTTTGCGATGGCAAGCCCGAGGCCTGTGCCGCTGCTGGAGCGGGATGCATCGGCTCGGTAGAACGTATCCCACACTTTGCGCAGCGCTTCCGCGGATAAAGGCGCGCTCTCATTTTCGATGGAAAACAGGGCCCCGTCGCGCCTGCGCTCGATTTTCACTACGATGTGGCCGCTTGCGGGCGTGTATTTGATGGCGTTTGTGGCAAAGTTTTCGATCACCTGTGCGATGCGGCTTTCATCCGCCGTAATCGTAAAATCCTCCGGGAAACGGAATTCGATCTGCAGATCCTTCGCCCGCGCAGCCATTTCCAGCTTTTCAAAGATGGTGCGCGTGAGCGCAATCAGCGAAAATACGTCGCGGGATAGCTTTACTTTTCCCGCCTCCAGGCGGGATAGATCCAGCATTTCCAGCACCATGCTATCCAGCCGCTCGGTTTCGGAAAGGATGACGTTGATATATTTATCTCGCTTATCCTCAGCGATATGTTCCTTCAAGCCTTCCGCATAGCTGTGGATGATGGCGAGGGGCGTTTTCAGCTCATGGGCGATGCTGGAGGTCATCTGCCGCCGGTTCTGCTCTGCCGTTTCAGCATATTCGAGCGCCGTGCTTAAGCGGGCAATCTCGTTTTTGCCTGTGCGCAGGGCGTCCTGCGTGTCGGCATAATGGGAAGCAAGCGCGTAGGGTTCCTCCCATTTGGGCGGCTTCTCCCGAAACTGCAGAAGATGGACCCAGCCTTCTGCTATGCCTTGATTGACGGCCTGCACAGGCGCAATCAAATGCTTTTTGGCGCTGCGGCGCACGAGCAGGAAGCCAAAAGCTGCAAGGGCAAACGTGGCGGGATAAACGTTTTTTAAAAAGTGCATGGCGATCTTGAGGGGACTTGCCCGGAGGGCAGTAAGGATGGTATATTCCCGCTCCGGGACGGGGTCGCCCGATGCAGCGTCATATTCCGAAAAATCACTAATTCCCCAGCTGCTGAACACCACAAGATCCCAAAGATCGAATTTGGAGGCGCCGGAATAGACCGAATTTCTCCCGCTGTTGCTGTAGGCCCCCATGGTGCCAAGAAGCGCGAGGAGATTTTCGTGCTGTTCAACGCCTTTATAAGAAACCATGCCTTTTGGCTCATAAAGCGCCATACCGGGATGGGTGGCATAGATGGTCGCAAGCTCCCGCCCGGCGGAAGCCGTGTGATCAAACCCTGCTTCCCATGCAAGAAGCCCCATGGCATCGAGCTCGCTTATGGTATAGGCCGGGCTTTCACCGCCACCGGAGCCGGAGGTGGTGGCGGAATCGCTGAGATCGGGTGTTTGGGGTGCAACGGCATTTTCTTCGGTGGAATCGGAATCGCTGCCCTGCGGGCTTGCTGATTCCAGAGCATCATAGTAAGCGCCCTGCGTTAAAATATCCATAGCCAGAGGCTCAAAGCGGGAACCCTCAAAATAGCCTGTTAGGCGCAGAGCAGAGAGATCCCAAAGGCTTTTATCCTCCGCATACATGGCGCGCAGGCCGCCGTACCTGGAATCATCCTCCGCGCCGAGATCGATCCAGCCATAGGCCGTGCCAACATCGCTGCCGGCATTCCATTCCGCCTCCGTTACATAGCCGAAGTATAGAAAATCTCCGCTCTCGCGGATGATGTTGCCATCGCGGTCCACAAAGAGAACAGCTGTTTCGCAGGCATCGCTTCCTTGAAGGATATTCAGCCAATCCGGAAAGTATGGCTCCGGATAGAAATCATAGCTTGGCGCTGAGATCCCCGCGCTGGATTGTGCGATGGCTTCGTTCATGAAATATTCCACCACACCCGGCATCTGCCGCCGCTGCTCTATCCAGGCATCGCTGGGATATTCCCCATAAAGGTATCCGAATCGCCCCACCATATAGACATATTCGGCAAAATCGAGCCCTGTTGTGGTGAGTTCACCGAAAACATATTGGGTTACCCCCAGCGTGATGAGCGCCATACACATAAGCCACAGGGCTAAGAGCAGAGCGCCAAAGCGCACCATGAGCGCAGGGAGGGCTTGCGGCCGCCGCTTTTCCTTTTTCATGTTATCCCTCCAACTTGTATCCGGCCTTGATTACGGTTTGAATGCAGCTGGCGCAATCGCCCAGCTTTTCGCGCAGCCGCTTGATATGGGTATCCACGGCCCGGCTTTCGCCTTCGTAATCATAGCCCCAGCATTTGACCAAAAGCTGCTCCCGGCTCAGCACCCTGTTTTTGTTTTGCATGAGGCAGAGCAAAAGCGCGTATTCTTTCGGCGTCAAGGCAATCTCCTGCTTGCCCGCAAAAACCTTCCTGGTGGAGCGCACAAGGGTGATGCCGCCCGCTTCGATGCGGTCGCCGGCAAGGACGCTGCGTTCATTGCGCTTGATGAGCGCCATGGTTTTAGCGTAGAGCACGGAGAGGGAAAACGGTTTGGTGATATAATCGTCCGCGCCGAGCTCATATCCCAGGAGTTTATCTTCCTCATCGGAAAGGGCGGTGAGGAAAAGGATGGGTACATCGTTGGTTTTGCGCACTGCGCGGCACACCGAAAGCCCATCGAGCCCCGGCATCATAATATCGAGCAGGACTGCATCGAATTCGCACTCTTCCATGCGCGCAAGCGCCTCGAATCCATCGCAAGCTTCAATGGGGCGCTCACCCCTGCTGGCGAAATAATCGCACAAAACTTCCCGCAGCTTGGCTTCATCCTCTACGATTAGAATTTTATGGTTCATCCGGCGTTCCCCCTTTCGCCCTTATCATACAAAAGCGATTTGTATTCTCTGTGTCGATCGGGCATATACTGAGGATTTCATAGACTGGGCCGGATCATACCTGCCTAGCCTTGGACAAAAAACAACGGGTATCCGGCTTTTGCACCGAATATCCGCTGCGTTGCTCGAATGCGGTACGCTTTGATCGCTTGCCGCTGGAATCTGCGCCATTCCCGGCTTGAATTCGGATGGCATCGGGTCCTGCTGTGCATCAAAAATAATCCGAAAAGTAGGGTTTATCGTTTGGAATGAGGCGCTCAAGAACATCCACAAGGTAGTATTCCATCGTGAGCCGCTCGTTTTCATAAAGATACCCGGGCCGCTTATAGCCCATCAGCATGGTGGTGAGCGTTTGGATGTCCAGCTCGATCAAATTCTGGAATGGGCCTTCTTCTGCAACCTCGCAAATGGTTTCATCTTCTTTCCAATGCACTAGGAAGGTATTGTCGTTCCAAGGGGCCAGCGGATCATGCACGCGCAGATGCAGCCGGAGCTTTTCCGGTGCTTCTTGAAACCTGTATTTGGAAAGGAACGCGGGCACATCCACAATGCGCGCCATATAATAGGGCGCAATGGTTTCTGTGATTTCGCTATCTTCCAGCAGGAACGCCATCGGCTCGCCGGTATAATTATCCCCGCGCACTTCGGTAATCATGGAAAAATGCGCGCTGATGTAATTCCAAAGCCCGTGGTAGGCCTCTTTGTTAAGGTAGATCATCTCCTTGATGTAGAAGATCTCGTTTTCCACGTGGTAAACGAGCGAGCCAAGCGGCTTGTGCGCGCTGTCATAATACACGGCCGCGATCACATCGTCCACTTCCCAGCGCCAGTATTCATCCCATGCCAGATGATCGCGGATAAGCGCGCCATGATGCTGGTAGGCAAAATATTCATATACGTTTTTAAGGTCTTCATGCTCCGTGTCCACCCGTTCCACCATGCCGGGCACCGGATGATGCTTGGGAAGCTGCGTATCCTTGATGCTGAAGGCGAGCTTGTCGGAGATCAGCTCCCAGCCTTTTTTGCGGTAAAAGGGGATGGAATACGGGTAAAGGTATGAGATGCTCTGCCCATGCGCGCGCATGGCTGCGAGGATCTTGACCACGAGCGCATGGATGAGGCCGCGGCCGGAATATTCCGGGTAGGTCGTTACGCCGGTTACGCCGCCCATGTCATAGATCTCGCCTTGAATGTTGACGCGCATGGGGTAAACGACAATTTGCGAAGCGAGCCGGTCCTTGTGAAACCAGCCCAGCACGTAAGCGCCATCCAGGATTGGTGCCTTGGCGTGGTTGAATTCATCCGATTTCCAGCCGCTGCGCACCAGGTCGTTGGATGTGACCTGGAAAGCATAGCGCAGCAGGGCATTGAATTGCTCCAAATCGCTCTGCGTGAGTTCGCGCATATGAAACATGCTGTTATCCATTGCTATCGCCGCTTTTGCGGCTCCTCCTTTTCTATTGCGGAGCGGGTTTGCATTGCTTGAACGTGCACCCCGAAAGGAATAATATCTTTACTTTATTATACCGCGCAATGGCAAGCACTGCCAGCGGTGTTTTCGGCGAAATGGCCGCAAACCGGTGATTTTCAATATTGACATAAAACGCTGTTATGTTACACTATCGTTGGTAAGAGGCGCGGCGCATTTGCGAGATGCCGCCCAAACGGCGCTTTTTAGAGGTGGAGCATGGATTTCTGGTTCGCCATGTTGGTGTTTATCGGCGCAATGGTTGCCTGTCTCTGCGCGGATGTGTCAATGAGCTTGGCGCTGGTTGCGGGATTCCTCTGTTTTTGGGTGGTGGGCCTTCGGCGCGGATATGGCGCGCGTGCCTTGATGAAAATGGCGTTGCGGGGCGGAAAAGATGCGCTTGGCGTCGTGCGTGTCCTTGCGCTCATCGGGCTCATTACGGCTGCCTGGCGTGCAAGCGGCACCATCGCGTTTTTCATCGTGAAAGGCGTTTCGCTGATTACGCCTTCTTTATTTATTTTGATTGCATTTGCGCTTTCCGCAGTGCTTTCCTACGCGCTTGGCACATGTTTCGGCGTTGTTGGCACGGTGGGGGTAATCTTCATGGCGCTTGCGCGCAGCGGCGGCGTGAATGAACTCATTGCCGCGGGCGCAATCCTTTCCGGCGCGTTTTTCGGCGATCGCTGCGCGCCGATTTCTTCGAGCGCAAATCTGATTGCAGGCGTAACCTGCACCCCTATTTATGACAACGTGAAATATATGCATCTCACGGCGCTGCTTCCGCTTGCGATCTGCACCGTGGCCTATGGCGTGCTTTCCGTGTTCAACCCTATCGGATCCGTGGACACAAGCGAGTTGACGCTCCTTACGGAGCATTTTACCCTTTCGTGGTGGACGCTTCTCCCTGCTGGAATTATCCTCATTCTGCCGCTTTGTAAAGTCCCGGTACGCTATGCAATCCCCGCAAGCGTGCTCGCAGCCGCCGTGCTGGCGCTCGGCGTGCAGCATATGCCAGTTTGGGACTTCCTGCGCTGCCTTGTTTTAGGCTATACTGCGCCCGACCCTTCGCTCAACCATGTGCTTGGCGGCGGCGGGCTCATCTCCATGCTGAACGTCTGCTGCATCGTCCTGCTTTCCGGTATGCTTTCCGGCGTGTTTAACGGAACGGGCATGCTGGGCGGCCTGCAGGGGATCATCCGACCCATGGAAGCGCGTATTGGCGGTTTTCCGGCGATGATCCTAACGAGTTTTGTGATCTGCGCCGCATTTTGCAACCAGACCATTGCCATCACCATGAACGACCAAATCTGGGAGGATATTTATGAAAAGGAACATGCCTCCCCTCGGGAGCTGGCACTTGATATGGAAAATTCCGCCGTGCTGATTTCCGGGCTTGTGCCGTGGGCGATTTCCTGCTCCGTCCCGCTTGAAATGCTGGGCGTGGATGCGCGCGCGTTGCCGTATGGGTTTTTGCTGTATCTTGTGCCGCTGTGCTACATCTTCACCAAGAAAATCTGGTTTCCTCCGCGCCGGCGCAAATCGGCGGAAGCTGCACAGCAGGAATAACGAAAGAGGCTGGCTCTGCGTGTAATGCATCAAAACAAAGGCCTACAATCCAAGCGGAGTGGACTTGGCGCCTTCTGGTTGAAACACCGCCAAATTGGTTTATAGGGCTTGAAAGGGCGGCCTTATGCGGTCGGCGGTACTGGCATGCTGCTTGAAAAAACGGCATGCAGCCTTTATCATGGCGTGGGAGAAAACGATGAAGCAATATTGCGATTACCATGTGCACAGCCACCATTCACTTGATGCGGCCTGCTCCATCCGCGAAATGGCGGAAGCCGCTGTGCAAGCAGGCCTTTCGGAGATCTGTTTTACAGACCACGTTGAATTTGAGGACCCGGAGTGCCGGGATAATCCTGCGGATCTTGCTGCCCAGCGCGCAGAGGTGGAGCAGGAGCAACCGGCTTTGCCTGTGCGCCTGCTGCGCGGGGCGGAGATCGGCATTACGCCGGATGCCTCGTTTGCGGAGCAGGCAATGGCATATATAGCCCCGGCACAGGTGGACTTCATTATAGGTTCTGTGCACCGCGTCGGAGAGGAAAACGCCTACCGGCCGGGTTATTTTATGGAGCGGGACCGGCAGGCGGCCTACTGCGGCTATTTGGAACAGCTCGCGGCCTCCGTGCGCACCCTGCCGCAGCTTTCCGTGCTGGGCCATTATGATTATGTGGCAAAGCGGGCACCTTATGCGCAGCGCGCTGTGCGCTATGCGGATCTGCCGGAAGCGTTTGACGATATCCTGCGCTATCTGGCGCAGCAGGGCAAGGGCTTGGAGGTGAACACGGCATCCTGGCGGGATGATGCGCCGTGGGGAATAGATGTGCTCGCCCGTTTTGTGGAGCTGGGCGGCGAATTTGTGACGTTTGGCTCGGATGCGCATGTTCCAGGGCAAGTGGGCAAGCGGCTTAAGGAGGCGCGCGCGCTCGCACTTGCAGCGGGCGTGCGGTATACGGCAACATTTCGCGGGCTTGTGCCGCACTTTTTTCCCATTGAAGTATGAAGTATAAAAATTGAACGTAAAGATAGAGAGGTATACTATGTCCATTGAAAAAGTTCGCGCAGAATTTGAACGGTTGGGGATCGCAGAGCGCATGCTGGAGTTTCCGGTTTCAAGCGCTACGGTGGAGCTTGCTGCCAAGGCGCTTGGAACGGAAGGGGCGCGCATTGCAAAAACGCTTTCCTTCTATGCCGGCGAAGGCTGCATGCTCGTTGTTACGGCAGGCGACACCAAGATCGATAACGCGAAATTCAAGGCCCGCTTTGGCATGAAGGCAAAAATGCTTTCCGCCGATGATGCGCTCGCGATGACAGGGCACGCCGTAGGCGGCGTTTGCCCATTTGCGCTGCCAGAGGGCGTGAAGGTGTATTTGGATGTTTCCATGCAGCGCTTTCCAACCGTTTTTCCGGCAGTCGGCAGCGCAAACAGCGCCATCGAATTGACCTGCGAGGAGCTTGCGCGCTATTCCGGCGGCGAGTGGGTGGATGTATGTAAGCCCATCGCTCCGGTAGAAGCCTAGCGGCGGCAGAATGGAAATGCTTGCTGGAAACGGCTTTTGTGCCATGCGCATTTTCCGTGTACGGCGGCAGCTTAAAATTGAGGGAGCCCATGAATATGAATACACCCAGGATCGAAACAGAGCGGCTCATTCTGAGGAAGTTTACGCAAGAGGATATCGAAGCGCTGTATTGTATTTTAAAGGATGAGGAAGTGAATACGTTTCTGCCGTGGTTTCCGCTCAAGAGCCTGGCGGAAGCACGCGCGTTTTTCGAAGCGCGCTATGCGCCGAAATACCGGCAAGCACGCGGGTATCAATATGCCATTTGCTTCAAAGATTTGGATGCTCCCATCGGCTATCTTGGAATTTCCATGGAAGAAGGCCATGACCTAGGCTATGGCCTAATGCAGGAATTCTGGCACCGCGGCATTGTGACAGAAGCAGGCAGCGCGGTGCTTGCCCAGGCAAAGCGGGATGGCCTTCCCTATGTTACGGCAACGCATGATGTGAACAACCCCAATAGCGGCGGCGTAATGCGAAAGCTGGGCATGAAGTATCGGTATTCGTATCAAGAGCAATGGCAGCCTAAGGATATTCTCGTTACATTTCGCATGTATCAGAAAAACCTTCATACGGATGATGCCATGGTGTATCAAAAATACTGGAATGAATCCCAGGTACACTTCGTGGAACCGGGATTGTAACAGCGAACCAAAGTGAGCTGAAAACGGAACGACATTCGGAAGCTCGCGTTTCATTGCATTTCTGAGAGAAAGCCGGGCGGGTACAACTGCTTTTGCAGCAAAGGAAGCTGTTTCTGGGGGATATTTACCCCAAGGGCCATCCGGAAAATAAAACAGGACCATCGCGGCAGGAAACACCCCGGTGGCCCTAAGAAGCATGCGCACTTGGCGCGATAAAACATAGGCGCGCTGCCCGCTTTAAAGCAGCCGTTGGCCGTTGATGACGAGGCGGAAGGTGATCCCAAGCCGTTCTGCTGCTTTGCGGCAAAGGAGCATGCGGCCCAGGAAAATCTCAAAGTAATCCATTACGGAGCAGTACTGCGTATCAACGGTCATTTCCAGCGTAACGGATTCACAGGCATCGTCAATATAGGTGCGCGCATTGCGCACGGCAAAGTTTACACGATCGTGAATGTCGAATTTAGCAGGGTCGGTTTCACGCACGCGGGTATAGCGCACGTCCGTTTTATCCGCGAGGATCAGCGCCGCGGCGACCGGGTTCACCGGCTCGGCGGTATGCTCATCGTGATTGCCGATGGCGGTGATGATGGTTGCAATATCCTCAGCATCCGCGCCAAGGCGATCGAGGATGCGGAAAGCCATTACCGCACCGCTTTGCGCATGGTCGATGCGGTTGACAACATTGCCGATATCATGCAGATATCCGGCGATCTGCGCAAGCTCAGCTTCCCGCTCACTGTAGCCGAGTGAGAGCAGGATATAGCGAGCCGTTTCCGCTACGCGCCCAACATGCGCGAAGCTGTGTTCCGTAAACCCCATATAGATGAGGGACTCATCTGCCCGCTGAATATAGGTGCGGATGGAAGGGTCGGCTTTAATCTGTTCAAATGTAATCATAATGCAGTGTAATCCTTTATCTGAAATTTCTTAGCATCAGTCTTTTGTTGCACACCTGCGCACGAGTGGCACAGCGTATTGTTCCACCTCGTAGATGGCTTTTTCCACATCGATGGTGGTAAATTGCCCGTTTTCATAGAGGATCTTCCCCTGGACCATCGTTAGGCAGACATCCTCACCGCTGGCGCTGTATACCGTGGTGGAGATTGGATCATATACGGGGCGGAGGGTAGGGGTATTGGTGTCGATGAGGATGAGATCCGCATCAAACCCTTCTTGGATCTTCCCAATTTCGTTTTCGCGCCCTTGCGCTTTTGCGCCGCTCACGGTTGCCATCTTGAGGGCGTCGTATGCACTTAAGCACGTTGGGTCGCCCGAAACGCCCTTTTGCAGCAGCGCCGCGAGCTTGATTTCCTCAAACAGGTTATGCGTGTTGTTGGAGCAGCAGCCATCCGTGCCCAGCGCTACGTTTACGTCGAGGCGCTTCATTTCCGCAACGCGCGCAATGCCGCTGCCAAGCTTGAGGTTGGAAACTGGGCAGTGTGCAACACTGGCATGCGATTGCGCGAAAAGCTCCATATCTTCCTCTGTGAGCCATACGCCGTGGGCGGCAAGCACACGCGCCTCAAACACGCCCGCATCATAGAGCGCGCGCGTGGGCGTAACCCCCCGACGGGCAAGGCACTCTTCGTGTTCGCGCTTGGTTTCGGAAACATGCACATGCATCACGAGGTCGTGCGCAAGCGCAAGATCCGTTACATAGCGCCAAACGGGAGGATTGCTGGTATATTCGGCATGAATGGCAGCATCTGCCCGGATGCGCCCGTTTCCTGCGCCATGAAAATCGCGGATAAGCGCGCGTGTCTCTGCAATGGCACGGTCCTTTTCCGGGTCATAGGAAGCCGGATCCAGGGCGAGGACCGCGTTGGAAAGGGAAACGCGCATGCCGCATTCGAGCGCGAGAGCAGCAACGGCAGGCTCGCGGAAATACATATCGCTTGCTGAAGTGGTGCCTGTGCGCAACATTTCCGCAAAACCAAGCTGTGCTCCGGCAACGATCGCTTGCTCGTCCAGCCTGGCTTCCACGGGGAACACTTTTTCATAAAGCCAGGTTTGCAGGGTATAATCGTCTGCATAGCCGCGCATAACGCACATCGCAATATGCGCATGCGCATTCACGAGGCCGGGCAGCAGGAATTTTCCCTTGCAGTTGCGCGTGCGTGTTGCAGGCTCCTGCGGGGCAGCTTCCCCCACAAAAACGATTTTTCCGCCCGTTACGCCAACAAATCCGTTTTGCAACACAGGGCGTTCATCGCACATGGTAAGCACGGTTGCGTTTTGAAACAGATAATCCATGCATGCTCCTTTCCAAGTGCAGAGATGGCATCATCCTGCTTATTGCTTGTGTCATTAATAATACCGCATTTACTGCCATTTGACTAGAGGCGCGCGCAACGTCTATAATGATAAAAGAACAGCAGAAATTACGGGGCCGCCCAAAGAAAGGAAGGTTGCACCATGCAGCTTAAGCGCCTTGGCCTTGGCATTCGGTTTGATTTTCTGTCTCCCGCTTCTGAGGAAGAACATGCGCGGCAGGCATTTGAGGAGATATTTTCCGTTTTAACGGTTTCGGAGCTCGATGGGCTTTTGATTTATGGGGGGCAGGATCCGCTTACAGACCCTGCCGAAAACATATTCCTAGCCGTGATTATGGGCGGATCGCTCTCTACGATGCGCCGCATCTATGAAAAGATCAGCGCGGATGCTGCGATCGGCATGTATCTTGCGCACACGCATCCATTCATTGAAAACAACCGCCTCATGCAGTGGCAGGAGCCTTCTTTTTATGGCGAAGTGCAGAAAGATGGAACGCTGCGCGGCGGGAATGGCACGCTGGATGGCTTGACCGTGCCGAAAAAGCACGGTCGGCACCGGCCGGTTGGGAAAGGGATTAAAGTGCTCCTGGCGCCGGACTGCTATGGGCCGATTTCCTCTACGGAAGCGATCAAACGGTTGAGCGTAGCGGCGCGAAGGCATTTTCAAGGCGTAAAGCTCGTGCCGGTGCCCATTACATATGGTGGGCAGGGCATGGTGCATGCGTTGGTAACGGCAGCGGAAGGTGCATACCGGACGGCGAAGATCACGCCACTCGCGCCCTTGCAGCGCAACAGCGCCCCATATGGCGTGCTTTATGGGAAAACGGCGGTGCTTTCGCTTGCCGATGTGTTGCCCTGCGATGCGGAGATTGCATCCTCGTTTAACGCGGGCGAGCTGATCCGCCGCGCTCTCGATGAAGGCTTGCGCGAAATCCTGCTCGGGACGGCGGAGAGCATGGTGCGCGATTGCGGGATGGGGTGCCTGCGGGCGCTGGGCGTGAAGTTTTATGATGCGGCTGGCGTGGAGCTCAGAGGCGCTCCGGAGGATCTGCCTCGCGTTGCGGCCGTAGATACGGAATACCTGCACCCGGGCCTGCGCGAAGCCAAGATTACGGTGATCAGCGGAGGCCATACGGAAACGCCCGAAACATATGCAGGAGCAGCGATGCATTTCCGCGGATGCATTGCCAAGGCGGCAAACGCTGCCATGGGCGATTGCATCGGGATCGGCGGGCTTTTATGCGTGCTGGGCGGTGCAAAACGCGTAAGCGGCGTGGACGCTTTGCTGGATGCTGTGGAATTCGGAAAACTTTTGCAGGGCGTTGCGCTCGTGGTGACGGGGGAGATGCTGCTCGAAGAACCATCTTTTTCCAATGGAAGGGCGGTTGGAAGCGTGCTTGCGCGCTGCGCCGCACGCGGTGTGCCGGCGGCAGTGCTTGCCGGCGGCGTGAGCGAATCGCTAGAGGAAGCGCGCCTGGGCAATGCGGGAGTCGCAGCGCTGATCAATGCGCCAATGAGCAGGGAAGAAGCAGACAGGCGCGTGGAAGAACTGTTTGATGCGGCAGCGGATCGCATGTTCCGCCTCATCCGTATCGGGCGGGATGTTGAGAAAATCGGAGCGCCCAAGCCACCCCGCCAACGGGATTTTACGAAGATGTACCGTGAAAGCTTGAAAAGGATAAAGGAATGAGTTGAGCGCCTTTGCCGCGTGGGATGCTATGCTTCGGTGATATTTTCGATGCGCCCGTCTTCTGCGAATTCGAATTCATAGAGCCTGGCGCAGCTGAGGTTTCCATCCTCAACTGCAATGAGCCCAAGAAAACAGCCGCTCCCATCCGAAATGGGCGGGCGCGCTGCGGTAAAGGTGCCAAGGAAATCTCTAAGGGCATCAAAACTGATAGAGGCTGCAAGGTCATCCGAAAGATAGGATACTGCTTCAGCCTCAAATCCTTCCCGTACTGCTTCTGCAAACGCAATAGCGCGTTCCAGCGTGCCGCGCGGTGCGCGAGGAGGACAGGTGAAAAAACCTGTTTCAGCAGGTAATGCCAGGAAACCTTCGCCACTTTCATAACGGTAGCAGGTACGGCGTTCGTGGCCCAACAATGTACCAAGCGGGTCTATGGCTTCCACTACGCCATTTTCAATGCGCACCGATTTCGCCGATAGATCGAGCGCTTCCTCCATCGCGTCATTGAGCAGCAGCAGGCGCTCACCGCGTTTGCTGCGAATCCGTGCGGCGATATAGTTCGCTCCACCAAGCTCTACCACGGCAAGCGATCCGCCTTCGCCTTCCCCAAGCGCGTAGCCGCCCAGGGCACGGCCTTCCTCCTCAATGGAAAGCTTGATGCCGTTTTCGTAATATAGCGTGAGTTGGAAACTGCGTCCATTAAGCCGCGGTTCGATCCGGTCGATCCTATAAGGCACGCGGCAGGCAGAATCGCAGCGGAGCCGGCCAGCATGCATCATGAGCTCAAATACGCCGCCCGGCCATGCGCATACGCCTACGTCCGGTGCGGGTCGGGCGCTGATGGAGCCATGCTTGAAGCTGATTTTGCGTGTAACTGGATAAAGGCGCGCGTCTGCGCTGTCGGCAAGGGGAAGAAGGGCAACATAATAATCCCCGCTGTCGGAAAGCGGCAGTGCAATGTGTGTATCCGAGCCGCATTCTCCAGCAGGATGGCCGTTGACTTCAACCAGTGCGGGCGTATCCGCACGGATGACGAGCAGGGGAACAGGGGAATAATACATAGCGGCACCTCGCAGATTTCTTGTTAAAAATGGAATGGGTCAAGATAAAATCTATGCGCGGCGCTTGCATAACATGACGTTGTAGGCTAAAATGTAAAAATTAACTGATATGAATTTGGAGGGCTATTATGGTTAGGCTATGCGAATTGGTTCGCTGCCCGGAAAAGTACGCAGGCACCGTATCGGTTGCCGGCTGGATTAAGACCGCGCGTGCGAGCAAGACCATCGGTTTCATTGAACTGATGGACGGCACCTGCTTTAAAACCGTTCAAGTAGTGTATGAGCAGGATCAAATTGAAGATGCACTTAAGCGCGCGTTCAATACCGGTTGTGCAATCTCCGTCAAAGGCGAACTCGTGCTTACCCCGGATGCGCCGCAGCCCTTTGAGATTAAAGCGGAAACCATTGCGATTGAAGGCGAATGCCCAAGTGATTATCCGCTCCAAAAAAAGCGTCATTCTCTTGAATATCTGCGCACCATTCAACATTTGCGTCCCCGCACAAACACGTTCCAGGCAGTATTCCGGGTACGTTCGGTTGTAGCGCAGGCGATTCACCAGTTTTTTGATGCGCGCGGCTTCCTCTATGTGCATACGCCCATTCTTACCGCAAGTGACTGCGAAGGCGCGGGCGAAATGTTCCGCGTAACGACCCTGGATCCCCTCGATCCGCCTCGCACGGAAGATGGCGCCGTGGATTTCACCAAGGATTTCTTTGGCACTGCCGCGAACCTTACCGTAAGCGGCCAGCTCTATGGCGAAGCGTTTGCATTGGCATTCCGGGATATTTATACTTTTGGCCCCACCTTCCGCGCGGAGTATTCGTTTACTGCGCGCCACGCGGCAGAGTTCTGGATGATCGAACCGGAGATGGCGTTCTGCGATCTGGCAGGCGATATGGATGTTGCGGAGGCGATGGTGAAACATATCATCCGCACGGTGATGGAGCGCTGCCCAGATGAACTGAAGTTTTTCAACCAGTATGTGGATAAAGGGCTGATTGAGCGGCTTGAGAATGTAGTGAACAGCGAATTTGCCCGCATAACCTATACTGAGGCGGTAGAACTGCTCAAGAAAGCGGACGTTGCGTTCAAGTATCCCGTTGAATGGGGATGCGATCTGCAAACCGAGCATGAACGCTACATCGCCGAGCAGATATACAAAAAGCCCGTATTTGTGACGGATTATCCCAAGGACATCAAAGCGTTTTATATGCGTATGAACGATGATGGGAAAACCGTTGCGGCCGCGGATTTGCTCGTGCCCGGCGTGGGAGAAATCATCGGCGGCAGCCAGCGTGAAGAGCGGCTGGATGTGCTCCAGAAGCGCATTGAAGAGCTTAACATGGATCTTTCGGATTATGGATGGTATCTGGAGCTGCGTAAGTTTGGCGGTGTACAGCATGCGGGATATGGCTTGGGCTTTGAACGTATGGTAATGTATGTAACCGGCATGGCGAACATTCGGGATGTTTTACCCTTCCCGCGCACCACTGGAAGCCTTGAAATGTAAGAAACGTGGAAGCAGGAAAACGGCGTGAAAACAAGATGCCTTCGAGCATTAAAGAAGTGGCGAAAGCCACTTCTTTGCGTTTTGAAAGAAAACCATTGCGCCTGTGGCATATCCGACTGCACACAAGGGCCATTTAATGAATGCTTTCAAGAAACGCTCTGCTGGCTCCTTGAGGCAATCCGCCTTGCAAGGCTAAACTCGATGCAAGAAGGCAGGAATGTTACACGCAATTGCCAAGGGAGCTTTTGATGCACTGAACAGCGTGGAAGTAGGCCGCCTTTTTTGCGTTGTTGTTTTTTCTGTCCCTTGCGATGAATAGGTATATTATTGAAATACTGGGAAATAATAGAATCAAAATTCATCTCAAGGGGGATCGATATGAATCTGGATACAGGTTTGACCGCCGCGCTGCCTGCAGGCATGCCATCTTCCAGTGCGGCGGGCCGTACAGGCTGGCAGAGTGGCGAGGAAACGCTGCTTTTTAACGAAGTAGCAAACGGGCGTGCAGAAGGACTTCCGCTCAAAGCCGTATTTGAACGCGTTGCAGAAAAAACGGGGAGAAAGCCGAACAGCATACGCAATTATTATTATGCACGCGTAAAAGAAGGTGGAGCTGCCGCCTCTGGCGCATTCCATAGCGCAGCTTTTGTACCATTCAGCGAAGAAGAGATGCGCGCCCTGCTGCGCACAGTGCTCACCGAACAGGCAAAAGGCACTTCCGTGCGTGCCTGTACGCTCTGCATGGGGCAGGGAGATACCAAAACAATGCTGCGCTATCAAAACAAATACCGTTCTTTGATCCGTACCAATCCGAATCTCGTGCGCCAGGTGCTCGAAGAGCTTTCAGAGGAAGGCGTCCCTGCCTTTGATCCATATTCTGCAAAGCCCTCGCGCAGAGGGCAAAGGGGAAAGCGTGGAGCAAGCGGCGTAGCAAGCCTTGCAAGCGAGGCTGCCGAGGCGCTTGCACATGTAAAAGGGGTAGACGCAGCCGCGTTTTTTGAGATGCTCCTTGCAGTTGCATCCGCGGCTGAAAGCAAAGAACCGGATGAGGCGGAGCAACTTTCTGCGCAGTGCGTTGAATTGCGTGAGCGGCTTGCTTTGCAGGATCACGCACTGACGGCGCAGCGGGAACGGTTCGGAAAGCTCATCGCTTTGTTCCGGCAAATGATGGAGGTTAACCGCGCATTTCTCGTTGAATCAAACGTAGCCAAATCGCCTGCGCTTGGGGCTTATGTGCGAGATCTTACACGCAGCGTAGAGGATTGCGAACGCATCCTTAGCATGATTTCCTAACGAGAAGCAGAGCGGAAAAGCATATATGCAGGGATCCTAAAACAAGCGCGCAAAAGGGCATTTCCTTGCGCGCTTGCGCTTTTCAAGAACTGTGTAGCACGTTGGGCTTTTGGAAGGCGACTGCGATCCGACAAAAAATTCTCTTAAAACGTGTCCCATCACAGATTGCAGTGCATAAAGAAAGATTTTTACTGCTACGCAAAAGCACTTTTTCGTGCGGTGCTTTGTACAGTTAAGTTACTGGCGCATATAGCTAATTCAATTCAATTCAATTGTGTGCCCCCTGTAGACGAGAAGACGCTAAATATCAAGTGGCCACGCTGCATTTGCTGCGCAAAAGCATACTTGTGTGGGTAAGACAGTGCTGCCCGTCTTTACAGGCTTGCACAAAGAAGTCGAGAGCAGATGCTTTTCCTGCGGTACAGCTGAAATGCGGAAACTATAAAGCCATTTCCTGTATGATTCAGATGAAATTGCCCGGGAAATGTTAAAATATTCCTTGAGCCGCGAACCGCTTTTTAAGCATTTGTTAGAGGATGCCATCCCCTTTAGAGATGCTGCAAGGTGCGGGAAAAGTTTCGGGAAGCGGTAATAGCGCGAGAGAAAACCAATAAAAGAGGAGGGTTCCATTGAAACTCTCCTCTTTTAGAAAGAATGCTTTTGCTTAGAAAACACGCTTTGCAAATAGGAAATTCTCATCCGACCAGCTGGACCAGGTGGTGGTTACAACGGAGCTTCGGCTGGATGAGGCATGCACAAGCTTGTTGCTGCCAAGCCAAATTGCAACGTGCGTGATCGTAGTATCGCTGGTGCCGCTGCTCTTATAGAATAGCAGGTCGCCCGGGATGAGGTTTTCCTTGCCGTAAATGGTTTCCCATTCTTCTACCTTAGCATAATTGCGCGCGCTGTAACGGCCGATTTCCACCCCTGCAGAGCGCAGCGCATAATATACGAGGCCAGAACAGTCGAATTCATCCGGGCCGCGGCCGCCCAGGACATAAGGTTTGCCCTGCTGCGCCAAAGCCGCTTGAATGAAAGCGGAAACGCCGCTCCCTACTTGCTCGATACCTTGAGACGGGGAGGCAGTACGCTGCGGGGTAGGCGTTGGATCATCCTGCTCCGCATCCGGGTTCCACCAGGCGTTTTGCGTGGCGGATGGTGCAGGTGTAGCAGAAGCCTTGGGCGTGCTGGAAGGTTCCAGCGTATCAGCAGGCTTGGGTGTACTCGATGGTTTTGGCGTTGTTTTTTCCGGTTCTGGTGTGGGCGTAGGCGTAGGGTCGACTGCCGGGCGCGCATCCGGAGAATAGAGCAGATCACGCGTGTCGTAATCCGCCTCCCCGTTTGCGGATATGCCGTTCTTCGTCTGAAATGCGGTGAGCGCGCGCGTAGTTGCCACGCCAAAATAGCCGTTGGTTTTATCGAAATAATAGCCAAGCTCCGCGAGGCGATACTGCATGTCCGTTACATCTTGGCCCGAATACCCCTGCGTGATCACATAGGCCTTTGCGCTTTCAGAAAAGAGGATCTGCTGCGTGAGTGGATCAGCAATGCCCGTTTCCTTCATGAAATGAGAACGCTGGAATCGCTTGAGCGCATCTACGATTGCAGTGCCAAAGGTGTTGGAGGGTTCGTCCGAGTCAAGGTAATAAAGCTCTGTAAGGCGAACCTGGATCTTTGCAACCATGGGGTCTTCATCCCCAGCCTGCAGCGTGGTATATGCGGAAAGATCCGGGGTTTGCTCCGGTACCGAAGAAACGGTGGATTCCGCATCCTCTGGGGATTGGGCGGGTTCTTCCTCCGGCAGGATCTGCTCGATTGCAAGCGGCTGCCCCTCCGTGGGAAGCGGGAGCGGCGTTGCCGAAGGAACACCGGATGGGAACTCTGCCGAAAGGGCTTCGCTGGTAACGCTGTTAAGAAGAAGCGGGAAACCCACAAGCGCCACAAAAAAAGCCCCCAGAACCGTTAAAAGCGGGATGCGGATGCGGCGCAGCGTAACCTTCCATTTTGTTTCGCGATCGCGTTTTTTCTGCCATTTACTTTCCATGCCATAAATTATACAGAACATGGCAGAATTTGTCGAGCAGTTGCGGATTTTGTTTACAAATCTGCTTGAAATTAAGGCAGCACATTGCCCTTTTTCATGCAAAACGGTATACTGATAACAGAAAGATGCGTTTTTCGGCAGTGCCGTGAAAGCACATAGCATAGATGAAATCCATGCGCAGGCTAGGCCGTTGCATGTGCCTGCACATGGGAAGAGGAGAGGAACATGCCTGTACTGGCAGCACATCATATTAAAAAATCCTTTGTGGAGCGGCTGCTCTTTGAGGATGTTAGCTTTGAGATCAACGAAAGGGACAGGGTTGGCCTCATCGGCGTAAACGGATGCGGCAAAACCACCCTTTTCCGGATTCTGCTTGGGCAGGAACAGGCGGACGAAGGAAACATTTATAAAAGCAAAGGAATGCGTGTCGTAGCGATGGCGCAATCCATTGAAGATACGGAACAGTCCGTTTATGATGCGACGCTTGCAGCTTTCGCGCCGCTCATGGAATTGGAAACAGCGATGGAAGAAGTAAACGCTGCGCTGGAGCATGCAGCGGAGCATGAGCTGGCTGCGCTGATCAAGCGGCAGCAGGCTTTGCGCGAACGCTACGAGGAAGGCGGGGGGCTCACCTACCGGAGCCGTACGCGCGCAGCGCTCCTGGGGCTGGGCTTTGCGGAAGCAGAGCTGCAGAAGCCGCTTTCAATGATGAGCGGCGGAGAACGCAACAAGGCGCAGCTCGCGCGGGTTCTGCTTTCTGGTGCGAATCTGCTCCTGCTCGATGAGCCTACCAACCATCTGGATATCGATGCGATTGCCTGGCTGGAGGAATACCTGCGTGGATATGCGGGTGCATGCATCGTGATCTCGCATGACCGCTATTTCCTCGATGCGGTCACAAACCGCACCATGGAGATCAAAAATACCCGTTTTTTCCTTTCCGAAGGCAATTATACACGGCATATGGAGCTGATGGCGGATGAGCAGGAGGCGATCCGCCGCAAATACGTAAACACGCAAAAGGAAATCCGCCGCATTGAACGCATCATAGAGCAGCAAAGGCGGTGGGGGCAGGAGCGGAACTTCATCACCGCCGCCTCCAAACAGAAGCAGGTGGATCGCTTGCGCGAAACGCTTGTTGCGCCGGAGCGGGAAACGGAAGGGATTCACTTCCGTTTCCATGCGGATGATGTGGGCGGGAATGACGTCTTAATTGCACAAGGCCTTTCAAAATCCTATGGAACGCCTCTTTTCCAAGGCGTGGATCTGCATGTGCGAAAAGGGGAGCGCGTTTTCCTGCTCGGCCCGAATGGGTGTGGGAAGACCACGCTGCTGCGCATCTTGATGCGGCAGGAACAGCCCGATGCGGGGAGCTTCCACTTTGGTGCGAAGGTACGCCCTGGCTATTATGAGCAGCATATGACCAGCCTCAACGATGCATGGACGGCACTTGAAGAGGTGCGCGAAGCATACCCGCGCATGAGCGACACCGCAATTCGCACGGCGCTTGCTGCGTTCCTGTTCCGTGGGGATGACGTGCAAAAAAAGCTCGGCTTGCTTTCTGGCGGTGAGCGGGCGCGCGTCCAGCTTTTGAAGCTGATGCTTTCCGGGGCGAACTTTCTGTTGCTGGATGAACCGACGAACCACCTTGACATCGCTTCGCGCGAAGCGCTTGAGCGCGCGCTGGAGGAATACGATGGAACGCTGTGCATCGTTACGCATGACCGTTATTTGGTGGACCGCCTTGCAGATCGCGTGCTGTATCTGCAGAAAGATGGATTAGAGGAATACATTGGCGGATACACCGAGTTTGTAGCGGAGCGCGCACGGCGCGCAATGCTGCGCCATGCAGGCACTGCCATGCCGGAAAACGAGGAGCTTGCCGCTGAGGCTGCGCCAAAGCAAAACGATTACCGTGCCAAAAAAGAGCGCCAAAGCGCCCTCAACCGTATGGCCGGGGAGGTGCGCCGCGCGGAGGAACGCATTGCGGAAGCCGAAGCGGAAATTGCCGCGCTGGAAGCGGAGCTTGCCCTGCCCAATGTTGCATCGGATTACAAAAAAGCGGGGGAGCTTGCGCACGCCGTAGAAGAGAAGCGCGCGGCGCTTGAGTTGCGCTATGCGGAGTGGGAAACAGCGCAAACGCGGCTGGAGGAGATGGAAAAGAACGCGCAATAAACGAATTGTGCCATGGGAAAACGCGGGTCAATTTCGCCTATTCGCCCCGGCACTGTGTTGGCCGGCCTTGGAAGGGGTTCCACCTTGCCTGCGGCCGGCCGCCTTGCGCCAGAACAAAAGGGGATGAAATGGGTACTGCGCCTCTAAAACAGGCAAAGCTGCGGCAGATGCGCAAAAGAGAAGGGAGGCATGCCCGCTGCGGTATTTCTTCCGGCGATGGCAATGCAGCGGCCCGAATAAGCCGCCTTCATGGCGATGCTTCCCCAGACCACCCTCCTAAAAGGGGCGCGCCCTTTGGCGCGCCCCAAATGCATTCTGCTTAAGGGTTGTGCTTGAGACGTCCGATGTTCCAGGTATCCCGCCCCGAAGCGCGGGTAAACAATAGGAAATAGACGCCGCAAAGCAGGATTTGCACAAGCGAGGAGCAGGGCGTTGCAAGGCCAATGCGGAACAGGGACACGGGTTGAAGCCTGCTCATGAAGAATGAAACCGGCACGCGCACGCAAAATGCGCCGATGATCCCCTGCGCCATCACGAAGGTGGTTTTCCCGCAACCGTTGAAAAAGCCGATCATGCAAAACAGGAAGGAGACAAACAGGCAGTCGATCGCGTATGCCTTTAAGTATTCCGCTGCGGCTGCGATGACCTCCGGGTCCTTGCCGGAAACGAAAAGCCCCGCAAGCAGGTCCCCATGGAAAAAGGTGAAATAAGCCATCACGATGCCGACAACAAAGGAGGCTGCAATGCCATAGATGAGCCCACGCCGCGCGCGCATGGGCTCATTTGCACCCATGTTTTGCGCAACAAAGGCGGACATGGCCTGGCTGAACGCGGAGGGGACGAGCATGATGAAGCCGCAAAGCTTTTCCGCAACGCCTACGCCTGCGGAGATCACCACGCCAAGCGTGTTTACGATTGCCGTGATTGCAAGGAAGGAAATGCTTACGAGCACATCCTGCAACGCGATCGGAAAGCCAAGCTTGAGCACGGCGAACATGCGGGCTGGGTTGGCCTGGATATCGCCCTTATGCAGGGAGAAGGGGAGCTTCTGCTTGCGGATGATGAGGAAAGAGAGCAACACGCTGAGCGCCTGCGCGGCGACGGTTGCGATCGCGGCGCCCGAAGCGGCCATGTTGAACACGCCTACAAGCAGATAATCGCCTGCGATGTTGAATACGCAGGCAAAGGCAACCGCCATCAGCGGCACCCTGGAGTTGCCGATGCCGCGGAATACGCTGCCAAGCACGTTATAGGCAACGATGAAGATCGTCCCGGCAGAGCAGATGCGCATATAGCTGACCGCTGCATCCACAGCTTCGGGCGGGGTTTGCATGACCCGAACCAATGGAACGGCGAGCAACTCCATGATGACTGTGAGCGCAACGCCCAAAATAGCGAAAAGCGCAATGCTTGCGCCGACGATTTTGCCGGATTCCTCCACATTGCCTTCGCCAAGCTTGCGGCCAAGCAACACCGTTATTCCAACTGCAATGCCCACCACAAGTGCGGTTACAAGCTGCATCAGCCAGCTCGCCGTTGAAACAGCAGAAACATCTGCGGCCGTTGCAAACTGGCCTACCACCATCATGTCTACCGCGCCATACATGGTCTGCAAAAACAGCGCGAACAGGATGGGAAGCGCAAAGCGCACGAGCGGCCCGAAGATCGGCCCTTTTGAAAAATTCTGTTCTCGAATCATCTTATTCCTCCTCCGTCGAAAGCAAAAAAACGGATAAGAGCAGGCATTCCAGCCAGCATCTTATCCGGTTCCCATTTCCAGGCGAATGGTTCACCCTCCGATGAACAGCATGTATTATAGCGTATGGAAGCTTAGATTGTCAATCAGAAGGGTGTTGCATGCCGCTGGGTATCGCATTCTTGAAAGATGCACTGCCGGGTGCCATGCGCGTTCGGCAGAGAAAGTTAGGGAAGATAGCGTTTTAGTTCTTCCTCTGAAAACTGTTCTCCGCAGCGGCGAAGCTCACCGAGCACGCGCCGGATGCCCGCTTCGGAGAGGAACCAGTTCTCGCGGCTGATGCCGGAGACATCGTGCGGAGTCACGCGGAATTCCGTATGCGGAAATGCAGCTTGATAATACATCAAACAGCGCCGCGCATGGAAGGATTTGCAAATGAGCAGCGCCCGCTTGATGCAAATACCGTGCGCATCCGCCGCTTCTCTAGCAAACAGAGCGTTTTGCTTGGTATACCCGGAGCGGTTTTCGCCGATGATGGCCTGCTCCGGCACGCCCGCAAGCAACAGCACATCCCGGTAAAACGCATATTCGGTTTCATAGTGCCCACTATAGCGCTCCGGCTTACTGTGGGGGCCGGGAAAATAGCCGAGCTTTATGCTGACGCCGCCGCCGATGAAAATGCGCGGGGCATAGCCGGCCTTCCAGAGCGCTGCGGCGTATTCCGGGAGTTCTGGATAGGAACCGCCGGCCACCATGATTGCATCCGCCTGTTCCGGGGGATCTGAAACGAAGATGAAATCCCCGATATCGGCCAAAATATCGTGCACGTTCAAGCGCCTCCTAAAAAATGCCTGGGAATGCACATGCATCCCCAGGCATAGGGCCTTATTGCTCAAAATTGAATTCGTCCTTATTGCGTTCCATGAACAGGGAGAATACGGCATCCAGGGTTTCTGCATCCTCTACGCCCTGGAGCATATCCTCCTCGGCATCTTCGGCGGAGGGAAGCACTTCAAGGATCACGGCGTCCACCACATCCGAAGCGTCATCCACCGGAAGGAGCACTGCATATTCGCAGCCGTTATAGGGCACGATGTCAAGGATTTCAAAATCGATCTCAACACCGTCTTCATCGGTTAGGGTCACGACGTTTTCGTATTCGTTCATGCGCAGCCCTCGTTTATGCCTTGCCGTCGCAGCCCAGCACATCCACGATCTTGTGGGCCACCATCTGCTTGATGGCTTCGCGCGCAGGCTTTAAATATTGGCGCGGGTCAAAGTGGCTCGGGTTTTCCGCAAGATATTTGCGGATGGTGCCGGTCATCGCAAGGCGGAGGTCGGAATCGATGTTGATCTTGCATACCGCCATGGAAGCCGCCTTACGGAGCATATCCTCGGGAACGCCGATCGCATCCGGCATGTTGCCACCATAGGTGTTGATCATTTCCACAAATTTGGGGATCACGCTGCTTGCGCCATGAAGCACGATGGGGAAGCCGGGCAGGCGGCGCTGCACTTCTTCAAGGATGTCAAAGCGAAGCTGGGGCTTCGTTCCGGGCTTAAACTTGTAGGCGCCATGGCTTGTGCCGATGGCGATCGCAAGCGAATCCACGCCCGTTCGCGTAACGAAATCATAAACCTGGTCGGGGTCGGTATAGCTGCCTTCGCCGGCTGCAACCTTAACCTCGTCCTCAACGCCTTCAAGCCGCCCAAGCTCGCCTTCTACGACCACGCCGCGCGCATGCGCATATTCCACAACCTGCCGGGTCAGCGCAACGTTTTCTTCATAGGGGTGATGGCTTCCATCGATCATGACGGAAGTAAAACCGCCGTCGATGCAGCTCTTGCAGATGTCAAACCCGTCGCCATGATCCAGATGCAGGCAGATGGGGAGGCCCGTTTCGATCACAGCCGCTTCAACGAGCTTCATGAGGTAAGTGTGGTTTGCATACTTGCGCGCGCCCGCGGAAACCTGGAGGATGAGCGGGGCGTTCAACTCCTTCGCCGCTTCGGTGATGCCCTGCACGATCTCCATATTGTTAACGTTGAATGCGCCGATGGCGTAGCCGCCTGCATAGGCCTTTTGAAACATTTCGGTGCTGGTGACAAGTGGCATATCAAATCTCCTTTTCAAGCAATTCTAAAAATCCGCGCAACAGCGCACATATCTACCCCTATTATACCGCGTTTCGTTCGGGTTTCAACACCGGGACGGCATATTTTTCCGCACCGATTGTGATGCGGACAAAAAACGGGTATAATTACCTGTAGAATAAGCGGGAGACCCCGCCGAAAGGATGATTACGCAATGAAAAAGCTTCTTTCTCTGATCGTTCCCGTTTTCAACGAAGAAGATGTAATCGATGTTTCTTTTGCCCGCATGGATGAGGTGATGCGCGCGCTTCCCTATGAATATGAAATCCTCTATGTAAATGATGGCAGCCGGGATGGGACCATGGCGCATTTGCGCAAGATCGCGGCGGAGAATCCGCAAGTCCGCGTGCTTTCCTTTTCCCGCAACTTTGGCCAAGAGCTTGCCGTGACCGCAGGCATGGATGCAGCGCGCGGCGATGCACTCGTGATCATCGATGTGGATTTGCAGGATCCGCCGGAGGTGATTGCAGAGCTTGTAAAGGCGTGGGAAAACGGTGCGGATATTGCCTATGGCAAGCGGATGAAGCGCGAAGGGGAAACCTTCTTCAAGAAGTTTACAGCCTTTTGCTATTACCGCTTCCTGCGCGCCATGAGTGCATACCCCATCCCGCTGGATACGGGCGAATTTCGCCTGCTGGACCGCAAAGTGGCAGATGTATTCCTGCGCATGCGGGAGCATAACCGCTTTTTGCGCGGGATGAGTGGCTGGATGGGCTTTACCGCGGTACCCGTAGAATATGTGCGGCATGAACGGTATGCAGGCGAAACGAAATATACGCTCAAGAAGATGCTCAAGCTGGCTTTCGATGGCATCATCAGCTTTTCGGACCGGCCTCTTACGCTCATCGGCTGGCTTGGCGGCGCGATTGCCGGGCTTTCACTTCTCGGTTTGATTGCCTTGATCGTGTGCGCGGCAACAGTTGGGTGTGCGCCATGGCTTTGGGCCGTTTGCGGCCTCGCGCTGCTCAATGGCATCGTTATGATCGCCCTTGGCGTACAGGGGGCTTACATGAACCGCATATATGATGAGGCGAAAGGACGCCCCCTTTATATTCTTGCTGAAAGCATCAACCTGGAGAAGGAACGGGAAGCGCAATAATGCGCGTTCACCAAAATCCAAGCAAGCAAACAATGTGCCCGCCTGGAACCCTCTGTTTCAGACGGGCACTGTTATTGGGGCAAAAAAGAAGAAAAAGCTTGTTTTTTATATAACGATCACTTATATGCGGATGGCTGCATATAGAAAAAATGCAGGATGGCGAAAAATGCGTTGCATATTTCTGCCATTCTGTTTAATATTAGGAATGATAATGCGAAAACAGAGCCTGCCGCTTAGCGCGGGCTGTGCATAGAGTTTATCAGTTTTATCACATTGAGGAGGAATGAAGTATGGCAATTCAAGTAGGCATCAATGGTTTTGGCCGCATTGGCCGGCTGGTGCTGCGCGCAGCCGCTGAAAACCCGGAAATCGAGATCGTAGGCATCAATGATCCTTTTATCGGTCTGGATTATATGGTTTATATGACCAAGTACGATACGGTGCATGGTGCCTTCCAGGGCACGGTTGAAGCGAGGAATGGCAAGCTTGTGGTCAACGGCAAAGAGATCGCGGTTTATGCGATCATGAATGCATGCGATATCCCGTGGGCGGAATGCGGAGCAGAATACATTGTAGAATCAACGGGCATCAATACGACCACGGAGAAAGCTTCCCAGCACTTTAAGGGCGGAGCCAAGAAGGTGGTAATTTCGGCCCCTTCTTCCGATGCGCCGATGTTCGTAATGGGCGTGAACCATAACACTTATAAAAAGGAAATGAACGTGGTTTCCAATGCAAGCTGCACCACCAACTGCCTTGCGCCGCTTGCCAAGGTCATTCATGATCAATTTGGCATTGTAGAAGGCTTGATGACCACAGTGCACTCCATCACCGCTACGCAGAAAACCGTGGATGGCCCTTCCAAAAAGGATTGGCGCGGCGGCCGTGCGGCAGCGCATAACATCATTCCGAGTTCGACCGGGGCAGCAAAGGCTGTGGGCAAGGTAATCCCATCGCTGAGCGGGAAGCTTACGGGCATGAGCCTGCGCGTTCCTACGCCGGATGTTTCCGTTGTGGATCTCACCTGCCGCCTGGAAAAGGGCGCAACGTACGATGAGATCAAGGCTGCCATGAAAGCCGCTTCGGAAGCCCCGGAATGGAAAGGGATCATTGGGTATACGGAAGACGCTGTCGTATCTTCCGACTTTTACACCGACCCGCGCATCTGCATTTTTGATGCGGGCGCTGGCATCAGCTTGAACGACCATTTTGTGAAGCTTGTGGCCTGGTATGATAATGAGTGGGGCTACTCCAATAAGGTAGTTGACCTCATTGCGCACATGGCGAAAGTGGATGCAGAATAATCGGGAACAAAATATAGGATGCAAAGCGGGAGCCTGCAATATTGCAGGCTCCCGCTTCATGCTGAGAAAAGGCGTGAGCTTTCTTCCAACGCTTCATTTCAAAGACAGAAAGTTCCCCAATGGTGCGCGGGATTTTGCACCTTTTCGACGCCGCCCCGCAATTGCCCTTCGGGGATCTTGCGTCTCCCAAGATTTGCAAATTTACTTTAAATGCTTGGCTTTTTGCAGGCACTTGATGGTTACAATGCAACGCATACACGGGCATTGCACGAGAAAACATGTTAAAAAAATAACATAAGTAACTATTTTGGAAAACAGGCTTGAAATAATAATATGTTATGATATAATCCCGATTTGGGAGGGACGGAGCAGTCCCCCAAAACGTGCGCAAAGCGCAATCATCATTCAGCTTGGGAGGAGAATTAGGCATGGCGGTCAAGGTTGGCATCAACGGTTTTGGGCGTATCGGAAGAACGGTTTTGCGCATTGCGGCGGAGCGGCCGGATGCAGTTGAGGTTTGTGGAATCAACCTGCGCAAGGCGGATCCGAATTACATGGAATACCTCATAAAATACGACTCCGTTTTTGGGCGGTTCCCAGGCCAGGTAGAGGAACGAGAAAACGGCATCTGCATCAATGGGCACGAGATCCCCGTGTTCAGCGAAAATGATGTGCATAATATACCATGGGATCGCTGTGGGGCGGAATATATTGTGGAGTCCACCGGCCAATTCAACACCACGGAGCTTGCCAGCGGGCATTTGGTTCATGGCGCAAAAAAAGTTGTACTGACTGCTCCTGCCAAGGATACTGCAACTCCGACTTATGTGATCGGCGTAAACCACACCAGCTATGACCCAAAATACAACGTGGTTTCCAACGCGAGCTGCACCACAAACTGCCTTGCACCGCTCGCCAAGATCATCCATGATAACTTTGGCATTGAGCAGGGGCTTATGTCTACCATCCATTCCGCAACATCCAAGCAGAAGCCCGTTGATAACCGGGCAGGGCGCGATTACCGCACCGGGCGTTCCGTGTTCAACAACATCATCCCTTCCACAACTGGCGCTGCAAAAGCGGTGGGCCTCGTGATGCCGGAACTCAAGGGCAAGCTCACCGGCATGAGCTTCCGCGTGCCCACAAACGATGTTTCCGTGGTTGACCTCACCGCGCGCCTCGGCCGTGCTACAACATATGCTGAGATTTGCGCAACAATAGAGGAAGCATCCCGCACTACCATGAAAGGGATCGTAACATATACGAAGGACGAAGTCGTTTCTACGGACATGAAAGGCGAAAGCCATACCTGCATTTTTGATGAAAACGCAGGCATTATGCTGGATAGCAATTTTGTAAAGCTGATTGCCTGGTACGATAATGAATGGGGCTACTCCTGCAAGGTGCTGGATCTTATCGAGCATATGGCGCAGGTGGATAGAAACTGATTTAAAAGATAAGCGGTGCCGCTTAGAATGAGCGGCACCCTTTTTCTATGTTTTTAGGCAAAGCAAGCGCCAAGTGTGGTAAAATTAAAAAACAAAACATAAATGGGAGCGGTTTATTCAAATGAAAATAGCGATTCTCGATGGATTCCTTGTAAACCCCGGGGATATTTCCTGGGATCCGATCGCAAAACAGGGAGAATTAACAGTGCATGCTTCAACAGAGCCTGCAGAGACGGTGGCGCATATTGGAGATGCCGAGGTGGTTTATACCAACCGCTGCGTGATCGGCGCGGCGGAAATGGCAGCTTGCCCAGGGTTGCGCTTTATTAATACGTTCGGAACAGGGTTTAACATGATTGATCTTGCGGCGGCAAAAGAGCACGGAATTACGGTTTGCAATGTGCCGGCCTATAGCACGCATGCTGTGGCGCAGATGGCAGCGGCGCTGCTTTTGCAGATCGCCTGCAATACGGCGGTGTTTGATCATTATATCAAAGCGCATGGTTGGGAGACGCTGGAAGATTCCGAGATGACCGCCATCCCGCAGATGGAACTCGCGGGGAAAACCATCGGCATCATCGGCTTGGGAGATATTGGCGGCAACATGGCCAAGATCGCCCAGGCGCTTGGCATGGAGGTGCTGGCCTACCGGCGGCACCCGAACGCAGCGCTTGAAAGCGAACATCTGCATTTTGTAACGCTGGATGAACTTTATTCCGGTTCGGATGTGATCAGCATCCACTGCCCGCTCAACGAGGAGAGCCGGGGGATGATTAACGCGGCGGCAATCGCCAAAATGCGCGATGGGGCAATCCTTATCAATACGGCGCGCGGCGCGGTGCTTGACGATGCGGCCGTTGTGCGCGCGCTTGATTCCGGCAAGCTTTACGCCGTGGGCGCGGATGTTTTTGCGCCGGAACCCTGCGGGAAAACGCACCCCCTTGCAACGCATCCGCGCTGTGTTGCAACGCCTCATGTGGGGTGGGCGCCCCGTGAAACGCGGGAGCGCGTAATCCGTTACTGCGCGGAAAACCTTGCTGCCTGGCGTGCAGGGAAAACGCAGAACCGGGTGGTATAGGCGGTTGATGCTGAAACTATATGGGATATGCAAATGAAGAAGTGGTATTTGCCACTTCTTCATCCTAATTACGGATATAGGAAATTAGGCGATTTCATTCGATATAAGTATGGAAGAAGCTTAGAAGATCCATGCCCGAAAAGCCCATGCCATGGATTTATCCCTCATGACGTGCGGCCTGCCCTTTGGGGGATGGGGCGCCTCGGGTATCCCTAAAACGAAGCTTGCTTTTGCTTAAACAGCCGTAAACGCTTTTCTTGATGGCTTAGGGCAGCTTATGGGCCTTGCCACCGTTTTTCCGGCTCAACTTCTGTATGCAAGGGATTTTAAGAAGCCTTTCCGTGTGCAGAACCCTGGAAAATCCGTTCCGCAAGGCCGAGGGAGCCCGTTCTCTGCGCGGCCGCCGCATCGACGCCGAAGAACGGATGAAAACCGTGTTTAATCCAGCTGAAAACGCGCGAAAATTTAATAGCGGCCTACCTTTTGTAAGGGGACGCCCCGCTCGCAATATTGGGTGGAACCTACCTTATCATTTAGGAAGCGATTCCCAAACAGCAAAAGAACAAGCTCCCCGCATTCATCCAAAGCACAGGGAGCCTAAAACATAATTATTATTGTGGCATAGCCTGCCACATACCGCCCACAGCGTAACACAACCGCAGGCAAATCCAATAAGCCGGAGGGCGCCCATTTTAAATCCGGTTCTGTTAAATCCGAATAGGAATGGAGCCTAAAAGGATGGCGGAAGCCATCCAAAGCAGCCGTTGGCACAGCGCATACCGCATATCCTCGGGTCCATCTAAATTTCCTGGCATTCGAGTGCGCACTGTTTGTTGGCCACAGGCTCAAGGCTCATATTTTAAAAGCTCAACGCCAGCGAGATCGAATATCTTGAGCGCAAATGCATCGGGGTACCCTTCGCCATAGATCACGCGGGAAATACCGGAATTCACAATCATTTTTGCGCAGATCACGCAGGGCTGGTGCGTGCAGTACAGCGTGGCTCCCTCGATAGAAATGCCGAGTTTTGCCGCCTGGATGATCGCGTTTTGCTCTGCGTGAATGGCGTAGCAGAGCTCGTGCTGCGTGCCGGAAGGAATGTTGAGCTTGCGCCGAAGGCATTCGCCCCGTTCCACGCAGCTTTTCACGCCTGCGGGCGCCCCATTGTAACCGGTTGTGATGATGCGCTTATTGCGCACGATTACTGCGCCGATCTGGCGGTTTTGCTGAAAACAGCTGGACCAGCTTCCGACCATTTTTGCCATGTCCATAAAACGCTGATCCCACTTGGTCCATTCGCTCATGCGCTTGCCTCCCAATCCATGATTTGCTTAAAAGTATAACACGGCGAAGTGTTGCCGTACACCCCCACATGCAAGGCCACAGAATGCTAAAAAGATAACGACGATGCCGCCTTTACAAAGCGCGAAAGAGAGCGTATAATAGCGTACGTAAAGGTAATACCTTTAAGGTAGTACCTATTTTCATTCGGAGGAAACGGAGCGTGGATCAGCAAATGCCGGCGCAGAACAACCCCATCCGCACGCGGTTGCTTGCCGCTATGCAGGATGGGATCTTTGCGCACTGTGAGCGCTTGCCGCGCGAAAGCGTGCTAGCGGAGCAGCTTGGCATCAGCCGCACGCAGCTTCGGGATAGCCTTGCTACACTGGAACGGGAAGGCTTTATCACCCGCAGGCACGGCGTCGGCACCATGATCAACCGCCATGTGCTTTCCGTGCAGACGCGCATGGACATCGAAGTGGAATTCATGGACATGATCCGCCAGGCGGGAAAGGAGCCCGGCCTGGGATTCGCAAAAGCTGAACCCATCGCCTGCAGCGGGGAGGTCGCTGCACGCTTGAAGATTCAACAGGGAGAAATGGTTCTCAAGGTATGCCGGCTTGTAACCGCAGATGGAAAGCCGGCGATCTATTGTGAGGATCATTTGCCTTACGGCTTGGTAAAACGCCCGCTGGAGGAGGCGGACTTTGCCCGGCCGATTTTTGATTTTTTGCAAGAATTCTGTTTGGTAGAACCCTATATGGACTTAACGGAGATCCGCCCTACTGTTGCGGATGCGCGGCTTGCGAAGCTTCTTTGCGTTGTAAAAGGGGCGCCGCTGCTTTATATGGATGAGGTGGATTACGATATTGGGGGCACGCCCGTTCTGGCTTGTGCGGAATACTATGTGGATGGGGTTGTAAAACACACGGTGATGCGCAAGCGGCTTTGATGCGCAGTGCGATGAAAATGCGACAATTTGCAGAAGATAAAGGAGACAACATGAAAAAGATTGCGGTTTTAATGGGGAGCGATAGCGATCTTCCCGTCATCAAGGCGGCGTTTGCAGTATTGCGTGAATATGGTGTGCCGTTTGAAGCGCATGTGATGAGCGCGCACCGCTCGCCGGAGGCTGTGCAGGCGTTTGCCTCAGCGGCCCGGGAACGCGGTTTTGGAGCGATCCTTGCAGCGGCGGGCAAGGCTGCGCATCTTGCGGGCGCGGTTGCGGCCAACACGACGCTGCCTGTTATCGGCATCCCGGTGAAATCCTCTACGCTCGATGGGCTAGACGCGCTGCTTGCAACGGTGCAGATGCCTTCGGGTATGCCGGTTGCAACCGTGGCAATCGATGGGGCGGCAAACGCAGCGTTGCTTGCGGTGCAAATGCTTGCCGTGGAGGATGATGCGCTTGCGGCCAAGCTCGCTGCAAAGCGTGCGGCCATGCGCGAGCAGATCGCGGAAAAGGATGCCCGCCTGCAAAAGGAATTGGATACCCTATAAGTTTATAATTTAAAAATTTTTACCGGAGGAGACTGTTTATGAAGAAGCTGGAACAGGTATATGAAGGCAAGGCGAAGAAGGTCTTCAGAACGGACGATGAAGGGCTTTTCATCGTGGATTACAAAGACGATGCTACGGCGTTCAATGGACTTAAAAAGGGCACCATTGCCGGAAAAGGCGCCATCAACAACCGCATGACCAACAGCATCATGCAGCTGCTGGAGCAGCACGGTATTCCGACGCATTTTGTAAAAGAGCTTTCTGAGCGCGAAACGCTGGTCAAGCGCGTGCAGATCGTCCCTATCGAGGTGATCGTGCGCAACGTTGCCGCAGGTTCGCTTGCAAAACGCCTGGGCCTTGCCGAAGGCACGCGCCTCAAGAGCACGGTGCTGGAGTATTGCTATAAAAACGATGAGCTGGGCGATCCCATGATCAACGATTACCATATTTTTGCGTTGGAGCTGGCCTCCAAGGAACAGCTTGAAAAAATTGCAGCATATTCGCTTAAGATCAACGAGATCCTCGTTGCCTTCTTTAAGGAGATTGGTGTTGACCTCATCGATTTCAAGCTTGAATATGGCGTTACAAACGATGGCACGCTCGTGCTTGCGGACGAAATTTCGCCCGACACCTGCCGCTTCTGGGATAGCAAGACGGGGGAAAAGCTCGACAAGGACCGTTTCCGCCGCGATCTTGGCGGCGTGGAAGAAGCATACCAAGAAATGATGAAGCGCTTGAATGCGCATGGCGTGGGCGAACGGAAATGAGCATGCATGAGATCCATGAAGAGTGCGGCGTGTTCGGCGTATATGCGCAGGAGCGGGCAGATGTAGCTTCCCTTGCTTATTATGCGCTTTATGCGCTGCAGCATCGCGGGCAGGAGAGCTGCGGCATCGTTGTAAACGACGACGGGTTGTTCAGCTATCATAAGGACAACGGCCTTGTCAACGAGGTGTTCCACGCGGATACACTTGCGCGGCTCGGGCAGGGCAACATTGCGGTAGGCCATGTGCGCTATGGCACCACGGGCGGGCGCGAGCGCAGCAACGCGCAACCCATTGTGGTAAACCATCGCAAGGGGCGCATGGCGATTGCGCACAACGGCAACCTGGTAAATTCCCAGGAGCTGCGGGAGGAGCTGGAGCTTGGCGGCGCCATTTTCCAAACTACCAGCGACACGGAGGCTATCGCTTATGTGATCGTGCAAGAGCGGCTCAAGACGGCGTCCATCGAAGAGGCGGTGAGCCAAGCGATGGACAAGCTTGAGGGCGCATATTCCCTGGTGCTCACTTCGCCCACCAAGCTCATCGGCGTGCGCGACCCGCATGGGTTCCGCCCGCTCTGCATCGGAAAAACGCGCAGCGGCGCATATGTGCTTGCATCGGAAAGCTGCGCGCTCGATGCGGTTGGTGCGGATTTCCTGCGCGATGTTGAGCCGGGCGAGATCGTCGTAATTGATAAGAATGGCATAACTGCGCGCACGGAGCATTGCAACCAGTGCGATTCGGCGCTCTGCGTGTTTGAGTTTATCTATTTCTCGCGTCCCGATTCCGTTGTGGACGGCAGTTCTGTGCACGTTGCCCGCCAGCGCGCGGGTGCATTCCTTGCGCTCGAACACCCCGTGCAGGCGGATATCGTGATCGGCGCGCCGGATTCCGGCCTCGATGCTGCGCTTGGATTCGCACGCCAATCCGGCATTCCCTATGATATTGGGTTGCTGAAGAACAAGTACATTGGGCGCACGTTCATTTCCCCCACGCAGGAAATGCGGGAGAATGAGGTCAAGATCAAATTGAATGCGATCCGCTCCGTGGTGGAAGGAAAGCGCGTTGTGCTGGTGGATGATTCCATCGTTCGCGGCACGACCAGCCTTCGCACGGTGCGCCTGCTGCGCCAAGCGGGGGCAACAGAGGTACATATGCGCATTTCAGCGCCGCCCTTTGTGAACCCTTGCTACTATGGAACGGACATCAGCTCCAAGGAAAACTTGATTGCAACCAACCATACGGTTCCCGAAATCGCCAAGATCATCGAGGCGGACAGCCTTGGGTTCCTCAGCATGGAGAACGTAACCAAGCTGGCCGTTGGATGCAAATGCGGCTTCTGCACAGCCTGCTTCGGCGGGAAATACCCGACGCGGGAGCCTTCCAACACCAAAAAGGACCGTTTTGCCTATAAAATCAGTGAAAGCGAGGAACGCGGGTATGGAAAATAAGCAAAGCCACAGCGCGAGCTACCGCGCTGCGGGCGTGGATATTGAAGCCGGCTATAAGGCCGTGGAGCTGATGAAGCAGCACGTGGCGCGCACGATGATCCCGGGCGTTGTTTCGGATATCGGTGGCTTTGGCGGCCTGTTTGCGCCGGATCTTTCCGGCATCCGCGAACCGGTTCTGGTAAGCGGCACGGACGGCGTTGGAACAAAGCTAAAAATCGCTTTCAAAATGGATAAGCATGACACGGTGGGGATCGACTGCGTTGCCATGTGCGTCAACGATGTGGCCTGCGCAGGTGCAAAGCCGCTGTTCTTCCTCGATTATGTCGCCGTGGGCAAAAACGAGCCCGAGCGCGTTGCGGCGATCGTTTCGGGCGTAGCGGAAGGCTGCGTGCAGGCCGGCTGTGCGCTTATCGGCGGGGAAACCGCGGAGATGCCGGGTTTTTACGGGGAAAAAGAATACGACCTTGCGGGCTTTTCCGTGGGCCTTGGCGATAAATCTAAGCTTTTGACTGGGGAAACCGTGCAGGCGGGAGATGCCATCCTCGCCCTTGCATCCAGCGGCGTGCATTCCAATGGCTTTTCGCTGGTGCGCCGGGTGTTTGATGTGGAGCACCGGGATCTTTCCGTATATTCGGAAGAACTTGGGGCCACGATCGGCGAAGCGCTTCTTACCCCGACGCGCATCTACGTCAAACCGCTGTCCGCACTCATGCAGGCGGTTCAAGTTAAAGCAGCAGCGCATATTACCGGCGGCGGCTTTTATGAAAACATCCCGCGCTGCCTGCCCAAGGGGCTTTCGGCGAAAATCGAGCGCCGCGCGGTGGAGGTACTGCCGGTATTCCATATGATTCAGCGCCTTGGCGATATACCAGAACGCGATATGTTTAACACCTTCAATATGGGCGTTGGTATGTGCGTGGTCGTCCCACAGGCGGAGGCTGACGCCGCTGTGCGCTCTTTGGAAGCAAGCGGTGTGCATGCATATGCGCTGGGCGAGGTCGTGCCGGGCGAGGGCGTTGCGATATGCTGAAGCAGCGCATTGCCGTGCTGGTCTCGGGCGGCGGCACGAACCTTGAGGCGCTTCTGCAAGCGGAGCGCGCAGGTGCGATCCCGCATGGCGAGATCGTGCTTGTGGTTGCCTCCAACTCGGAGGCATATGCGCTCAAACGGGCGGAAAACCATGGCGTAGCACATGCGGCTGTAAACAGAAAAGAATTGGGAGCAGAAGCGTTTGAAGCCGAGATTGCGGCACTCCTTGGCGAATATGCCATCGACGTGGTGGTGCTTGCGGGATTCTTGAGCATTTTGAGCGCGCAATTCGTGCGGCGCTGGCCGAACCGCATCTTGAATGTGCACCCATCGTTGATCCCGTCGTTTTGCGGGAAGGGATGCTATGGGCTGCATGTGCATGAGAAGGCGCTCGCCTATGGCGTAAAGGTAACGGGCGCAACAGTGCACCTGGTCAACGAGGTGCCCGATGGCGGGAAAATCCTGCTGCAAAAGGCAGTGGAGGTTCAGCCGGGGGATACGCCGGAAACGCTGCAGCGCCGCGTGATGGAGGAAGCGGAATGGCAGCTCCTGCCGCGCGCAGTGGAGCTGGTTTGCTGCGCGCTTTCTGAGGGAAGGGAGATTTAACGTGCAAACGCAGGAAATACAGAAAATCTTACAGGAAAACGGCTATGTTGGCCGCGGTGTGCTTATGGGCCTGTGCCCATCCGGCCGCCGCGCCGCGATGGCATATTTCATCATGGGGCGCAGCGAGAACAGCCAGAACCGCGTCTTCGTTGCGGATGGAGAAGGGCTTACCATCCATCCTTTCGATGCGGCGAAGGTTGCGGATCCGCGCCTTATCATCTATTCCCCGGTGCGCGTGCTGGGGCAGACCACCATCGTCACAAACGGCGATCAGACGGATACGGTTTATGACTTCCTCGCTGCGGGGAAAACGTTTGAAGAGGCGCTGCGCACGCGCTGCTTTGAGCCGGATGCACCGAACTTCACCCCGCGCATCAGCGGCATGATGACCGTTGCGGATGGCGGATGCGCATATCGGCTCTCTATTTTAAAAAGCGCGGACGCCGCAGGCAGCGCCTGCCTGCGCCAAACGTTTGAATATGCGGAGCCTCTTGCAGGGATCGGGCACTTGATCCATACCTACCGCAAGGATGGGGATCCACTCCCTTCCTTTGCAGGAGAGCCGGAACAGGTGGCGGTTCCGGAAGATGCGGATGCGTTTGCGGATTGCCTGTGGGAAAGCCTGGATGCGCGCTATAAGATTGCCCTTTTCGTGCGCACGATCGACCTTGCAAGCGGTGCTGCGCAAACGCGCATCATCAACAAGCATGTGAAGTAAGGAGGACGGCATGAAGGAATTGGAACTTAAGTATGGCTGCACCCCCAACCAGAAGCCTGCGCGCATTTTTATGGAGCAAGGCGAGCTGCCCATCAAAGTGCAGAACGGGCGGCCCGGCTATATCAACCTGCTGGATGCGTTCAACGGCTGGCAGCTTGTGCGGGAGCTTAAAGCAGCGCTTAATATGCCGGCGGCAACCTCGTTTAAGCATGTGAGCCCGGCGGGCGCGGCGGTGGGCGTGCCGCTCAATGAAACGCTCCGCCGGATCTATTTTGCAGATGAGATCCCGGGGCTTGCGGATTCGCCGCTTGCAACCGCCTATGTGCGCGCGCGCGGTGCGGACAGGATGTCCTCTTTCGGCGACTTTGTTTCCCTTTCGGATGTGTGCGATGTTGCAACAGCACGCGCCCTGCAGCATGAGGTCTCCGACGGCGTGATCGCACCGGGCTACGAGCCCGCAGCGCTTGAAATCCTCAAGGCGAAAAAAAAGGGCAATTATGTGGTCCTCACGATCGACCCTGCCTATGAGCCTGCGCCCATCGAGCGCAAGCAGGTGTTCGGCGTTACGTTTGAACAGGGGCGCAATACGGCCACCTTCGACGAAAACACATTTGCAAACATCGTTACAAAGAGCAAAACGCTTCCGGAATCTGCAAAACGGGATTTGATCGTAGCGCTCATTGCGCTTAAGTATACGCAGTCCAACTCCGTGTGCTTTGCAAAGGATGGACAGACCATCGGCGTGGGCGCGGGGCAGCAATCCCGCATCCACTGCACGCGCATCGCCGGCAGCAAGGCCGACCTTTGGCACCTGCGCCAGCATGAAAAAACGCTTTCCCTGCCGTTCCGCGCGGATGTAAAGCGGCCGGACCGGGACAACGCGATCGACGTTTATCTTTCTGATGAGCCGGAAGAGGTCCTCGCAGACGGCTGCTGGCAGCGCCTGTTTACGGAGCGGCCCGCGCCGTTTACGAAGGAAGAAAAGCGCGCCTATCTCGATGCGATTTCGGATGTTGCATTGGGAAGCGATGCGTTTTTCCCGTTTTCGGACAATATCGAGCGGGCAAAGCGCAGCGGCGTGCGCTATATTGCGCAGCCCGGCGGCTCCGTGCGGGATGATCTCGTGATCGAAGCCTGCGACGCACACGGCATTGTTATGGCCTTTACGGGCCTTAGGCTGTTCCATCATTGATAATAAGGAGGTAACGGCATTGAAGGTCATGGTAATCGGCGGCGGCGGACGCGAGCACGCCATCATCAAGGCGATAAAGAAAAACCCGGATGTTGAAACCATTTACGCGCTTCCGGGAAACGGCGGCATTGCGGCGGATGCGGTATGCGTGCCCATCGGCGCCAAGGAGATTGACAGGATTGCGGCCTTTGCAGAGGAGCAGGCGGTGGATTTTGCAATCGTTGCGCCGGATGACCCGCTGGCCCTTGGCGCAGTGGACCGGCTCCACGCACTCGGCATCCCCTGCTTTGGGCCCGATGAAAAGGCGGCTGAAATCGAAAGCAGCAAGGTATTCGCCAAAAACCTGATGCGCAAATACAATATCCCGACCGCAGCGTATGCCGTGTTCGAGGATCCGGAGACCGCGCTTGCGTATCTTCGGGGCGCGCGGTACCCTTCCGTCATCAAGGCGGATGGGCTTGCCCTCGGCAAGGGCGTAATCATCGCGCAGAATTATGTGGAAGCGCAAGCGGCAATCGAAACGATTATGCGCGAAAAGAAGTTTGGAGCGAGCGGTAGCCGCGTGGTGATAGAGGAATTCCTAACGGGCCCGGAGGTATCTGTTCTGGCATTTACGGATGGGGAAACCCTTGTGCCGATGGTATCTTCCATGGACCACAAGCGCGCGCTGGATGGTGATCTTGGCCCAAACACGGGCGGCATGGGTACCGTTGCGCCAAACCCATATTATACGAAAAGAATCGCGGATACGTGCATGCAGACCATCTTTTTGCCCACGATCCGCGCCATGGCGGCGGAAGGCAGGCCATTCCGAGGCTGCCTCTATTTCGGGCTGATGCTCACCGCAGATGGCCCCAAGGTGATCGAATACAACTGCCGCTTTGGCGATCCGGAAACCCAAGTGGTTCTGCCGCTTCTCAAAAGCGATCTTTTAACCGTGATGATGGCGGTGGAAGACGGGCGCCTTGCTGAAACCCCCGTGGAATTCCTGGAGGATGCGGCATGCTGCGTGGTCGTCGCGTCGCGTGGATACCCGGGGGCGTATGAAAGCGGGAAGCCGATCTCCTTCGCGGATACGCCCGCACTTCGTGAAGCGGTGGTGTATCATGCGGGCACCAAACGGGATGAAAACGGTACGCTTGTAACCGCGGGTGGCCGCGTGTTGGGAGTCACCGCCATAGCGGGCACGCTTGCGGAAGCTCAAGAAAAGGCCTACCATGCGGTGGAGGCAATTTCGTTTGAAAACGCGTTCTATCGCAAAGACATCGGCGCACGCGCGCTCGCCGTAAACGCCAAATAAAGGAGCTTGTATGGTTTATCGTGTTTTTGTAGAAAAAAAGCCAGCGCAGGCAAATGAAGCCAAGGCGCTCCTCAATGAGTTGCAGGCGCTGCTTGGCCTTTCCATGATTTCGGGCCTCCGGCTGTTTTACCGCTATGATGTGGAGGGGATCAGCGAGGCGCTGTTTCGCCAATGCATAACCACCGTATTCTCCGAGCCGCCGGTGGATGATGTATATGAAGCGCTGCCGGCGGCAAATAGCGCTGCCGTATTTGCGGTGGAATCCCTGCCGGGCCAGTTCGACCAGCGCGCAGACTCTGCGAGCCAGTGCATCCAATTGATCTCCCAGGGGGAGCGCCCGCTTGTGCGCACGGCAAAGGTCTACATGCTCTTTGGCGCGGTGGATGAAGCTGCGCTTGCCGCTGTGAAGCATTATGTGATCAACCCTGTGGAATGCCGGGAAGCTTCGCTTGCGCCGGTTGAAACGCTGCAGGCTGCGCTGGAAGCGCCCGATAGCGTGGAGACGCTTGCGGGCTTTTTGGAGCTGGACCGGGAAGGGCTTGTTGCGCTCCATAAACGCCTTGGCCTTGCGATGGACCTTGACGACCTTCTTTGCTGCCAGCGCTATTTCCAAAGCGAAGGGCGTGCCCCCACGATCACCGAAGTGCGCGTGCTTGATACGTACTGGTCGGATCATTGCAGGCACACCACGTTTGGAACGCGCCTTACGGATCTTACGTTCGCGCATCCGCGTGCGGCGCAGGCCTATGCCCGCTATGAGGAGATCCGCCGGGAGATGGGCGTGAAAAAACCCGTAACGCTCATGGATCTTGCAACGCGTGCAGCAAAATACCTAAAGCAGACGGGGGTGCTCAAACGCCTGGATGAATCGGATGAAATCAATGCCTGCACGGTGAAGATCGATGTAAAAACCGATGCAGGGTGCGAACCCTATCTGCTGCTTTTTAAAAATGAAACACACAACCATCCCACGGAAATCGAGCCGTTCGGCGGCGCTGCAACCTGCATTGGCGGCGCCATCCGCGATCCGCTTTCCGGGCGGGCATATGTTTATCAAGCTATGCGCTTGACCGGCGCAGCGGACCCGCTTTGCCCCGTTTCCGAAACGCTGCCTGGCAAGCTCCCGCAGCGCAAGATCGTAACCACGGCCGCGGCCGGCTATAGCTCATATGGCAACCAGATTGGCCTTGCAACCGGGCTTGTGGATGAGCTTTACCACCCAGGCTATGCAGCAAAGCGCATGGAGATCGGCGCGGTAGTGGGCGCAGCCCCTGCCAAGAACGTGCGGAGGGAAACGCCTGCGCCGGGCGATGTGGTCATCCTGCTTGGTGGGCGCACGGGGCGTGACGGATGCGGCGGCGCAACAGGCTCTTCCAAATCGCACAATACCAGTTCAATCGAAACCTGCGGCGCAGAGGTGCAAAAAGGCAATGCACCCGAAGAACGCAAACTTCAGCGCCTGTTCCGCAATCCGGAAGCCGCACGCCTCATCAAACGCTGCAACGATTTTGGAGCCGGTGGCGTGAGCGTTGCCGTAGGTGAGCTTGCGGACAGCCTTTGCATTGAGCTTGACGCAGTTCCCAAAAAATACGAGGGGCTCGATGGGACCGAGCTTGCGATCAGCGAATCCCAAGAGCGCATGGCGGTCGTGGTTGCAAGCGCGGACGCAGCGCGCTTCTGTGCGCTTGCGGCAACGGAGAACCTGGAGGCGACGATCGTTGCCACCGTGACCGATGACGGCCGCATGACCATGGATTGGAAGGGCAAGCGCATTGTGAATCTTTCCCGCGCGTTCCTTAACACCAACGGCGCGCCCAAAGAAGCGAAAGCGCATGTGGTTGCGCCTAAACCGCCCCAAAGGCGCGAGGAAAGCGGGTTTGCTGAAACGTACCGCGCCATGGCGAACGAACTCAACGTTTGCTCCAAACGCGGCCTTGCGGAGCGCTTTGATGCTACCATCGGCGCGGGCAGCGTGCTCATGCCGTTTGGCGGAAAACGGCAGCGCACGCCGGCGCAGGCCATGGCAGCGAAGATCCCCATGCTGCATGGGGACACAACGACCTGCTCCGTGATGGCCTGGGGGTTTGACCCGTTTGAAAGCGAATGCGATCCCTATCGTGGCGCCTATACGGCTGTTGCGCAGTCCGTTGCCAAGGTGGTTGCAGCGGGCGCGCCGATTGCCAACTGCTATTTGACGTTCCAGGAATACTTTGAGAAGCTGGGCGAGAAACCGGAACGCTGGGGCAAGCCCGTGGCAGCGCTCCTTGGTGCGTTTGCGGCGCAGCTGGATCTTAAGATCGGCGCCATTGGAGGCAAGGACTCCATGAGCGGCTCCTTCAATGAAATTGATGTGCCGCCGACGCTCGTTTCCTTTGCGATTTCTACAGGCGATGTCAAGAACATCATCTCGCCGGAATTCAAGCGCGCGGGCGCTCCGGTTTACCGCATTGCGGCGGATGTTGACGCCGATGGCATGCTTATCCCCGAAAGGCTCTGCGCCTGCCTTGCAAGTGTGGAACGGTTGATTCAAGAAGGCAAAGTTGTAAGCGCGTACGTATGCGCGCAAGGCGGTGCTGCGGAAGCCGTGCTCAAAATGTGCGTGGGCAACGGCTTTGGATTTGTGTTCGATGCGGGCGTCTCCCCAAATACGCTGTTTGAAAAGCACCCGGCCTGCTTCGTGGTGGAAGCGGCAGGGGATGCGCTTGCAGAAGGGGAACTTCTCGGCCATGTCAGCGCAGAACCCACGCTGTGCTTTAGCGGCGAATCCATTGGCCTTGCTGTGCTGGAAGATGCATATGAAGGCAAGCTTGAGAGCGTGTTCCCCTGCAATATCGTCATGGAGGAAGAAGCGCTGCCCGCACCTTATTGGCGCGCAGAACGCTGGCCTGCACCGCGGATCCGCAAAGAAGCGGCGCGCGCGCTCATCCCCGTGTTCCCAGGCACAAACTGCGAATACGATACGGCCCGGGCGTTCGAACGCGCGGGAATCACCGCGGATGTGCTGGTGCTGCGCAATCTGAGCGCAGCAGACGTTGCGCAGGCGGCGGAGGAATTCGCGCGCCGCGCGCAGCAGGCGGAGATCATCTTCATCCCGGGCGGCTTCTCCGGCGGCGATGAGCCGGATGGTTCCGGCAAGCTGATTACGGCATTTTTCCGCAACCCGCGCATCAAGGAGAGCGTGAACCAATTGCTCAACAACCGCGATGGGCTGATGTGCGGCGTATGCAATGGGTTCCAGGCGCTCATCAAGCTTGGGCTGATCCCCTATGGCGAGATCCGCGATGCAGATGCGCAAAGCCCAACCTTAACCTATAACGTAATCGGGCGGCATCAATCGAAAATTGTGCGCACGCGCGTATGCTCCAACAAATCGCCCTGGTTGATGCGCACCCAGCCGGATGAAATCTATTCCGTTCCGATTTCCCATGGCGAAGGGCGCCTGCTCTGCAACGAAGCACAGCTGGTTGCGCTTGCAGAAGCCGGCCAGATCGCCACGCAATACGTTGACCTTTCCGGGACGCCTACGATGCAGGTGCAGTTCAATCCAAACGGCTCGGCTTGGGCCATTGAGGGCCTCACTTCGCCGGATGGCCGCATCCTGGGCAAGATGGGGCATTCCGAGCGCATCGGAGAAGGCTTGTATAAAAATGTAGAAGGTCGCTATGATATGCAGATCTTTGCATCGGCGGCAGACTACTTTAAACTTTGATCCAGAAAGGCGGTTGAAACGATATGGCGACCATCATCAGAGGAAAAGAGGTGGCCGAGCAGGTACTTTCGCAGGTAAAGGCGGATGTGGCGGCGCTCCTTGCGCGCGGCGTTACGCCGTGCCTTGCGGTGATCCTGGTGGGGGATGATCCCGCTTCGCGCATTTATGTTGGCAAGAAAAAAGAGAAATGCGCGGAACTTGGCATGCGTTCGCTGGAATTTACGTTACCGGCAGAAACCCAGGAGGAAGAGCTGCTTGCGCTCATTGCAAAACTCAACGCGGATGAAAGCGTGCATGGGATCCTCTGCCAGCTGCCGCTTCCCAAGCACCTTGACGAACAGGCCATCGTGCGCGCAGTCGCGCCAAAAAAGGATGTGGATGGCTTTACCTGCCGCATTTCAGCGGATGCGCGGCGGGATCTTATGCCCTGCACGCCGGCAGGCGTTATGGAGATGTTAGCCTATGCGAATGTTTCCATCGCCGGAAAGCACTGTGTCGTCGTAGGCCGCAGCAACATCGTGGGCAAACCCATGGCGGCGCTGCTCCTGCAGGCGGATGGCACGGTCACGATCTGCCATTCAAAAACGCGCGATTTGGCAAGCATTACCCGGCAGGCGGATATCCTCGTTGCGGCGGTTGGAAAACCGCATTTTATCACGGCGGATATGGTTAAGGAAGGCGCAGTGGTGATCGATGTCGGCGTAAACCGCGGCGCAGGCAAGAAGGTAATCGGGGATGTTGATTTCGAAGCCGTGGAGAAGAAGGCTTCCATGATCACACCCGTTCCGGGCGGCGTGGGCTTGATGACCATCGCCATGCTGATGAAGAACACCGTGCGCGCTGCGGCGCAGCAAAACCCATAACAGGAGGAAAAGAAAACCCATGGCTTATTTTTACGAAGAACCTTCCCATACGTTTAGCGAATACCTTCTGATCCCCGGCTATTCCTCGGCGGAGTGCATTCCTTCGAATGTAACGCTCAAAACGCCGGTCGTGCGGTTTAAGAAAGGGGAAAAAAGCGCGGTTACGATGAATATCCCGCTGGTTTCTGCTGTGATGCAGGCTGTATCGGATGATAAGATGGCCATTGCGCTTGCAAAAGAAGGCGGCATCGCGTTCATCTATGGCTCGCAGACCGTGGAGCGGCAGGCGGAGATGGTACGGCGCGCGAAAAACTACAAAGCGGGCTTTGTTGTGAGCGATTCTAACATTCGGCCCGATCAGACCCTCGCAGATGTGCTCGAACTCAAGGAACGCCTGGGGCACTCCACCATGGCCGTTACGGATGATGGCACGGGAACGGGAAAATTCCTCGGCATCGTTACAAGCCGGGATTACCGCGTAAGCCGCATGGATAAGGCAACCCGCGTTGCGGAATTCATGACACCCGTAGAAAAGACCATTTTTGCCCCGGAGGGGACTAGCCTTAAGGAAGCAAATGATATCATTTGGGATCATAAACTCAACGCGCTCCCGATTCTGGATCAAAAAGGCCACCTGGTCGCATTTGTATTCCGCAAGGATTACGACATCCACAAGGGCAATCCGGATGAACTGCTCGATGCGCAGAAACGCTATGTAGTGGGTGCTGGCGTAAACACCCGCGATTATGAAACCCGCATCCCAGCGCTTGTGGAAGCGGGCGTGGATGTGCTCTGTATTGATTCTTCCGAAGGATTTTCCGAATGGCAGAAGCGCACGCTTTCCTGGGTGCGCGAACGCTATGGGGATTCTGTGAAGATCGGTGCCGGAAACGTCGTAGACGGCGACGGGTTCCGCTTCCTTGCCGAGGCAGGTGCAGATTTTGTGAAGGTTGGCATCGGCGGCGGTTCCATTTGCATCACACGCGAAACCAAGGGCATTGGCCGCGGGCAAGCCACCGCGGTGATCGAGGTGGCCAAAGCAAGGGATGCCTATTTTGAAGAAACGGGCATTTATGTGCCGATCTGTTCGGATGGCGGCATCGTGCAGGACTACCATATTACGCTTGCCCTTGCAATGGGCGCGGATTTCTGCATGCTTGGCAGATATTTCGCTCGCTTTGATGAAAGCCCCACGAGCCGTGTGCTGATCAACGGCAATTACATGAAAGAATACTGGGGTGAGGGCTCTGCGCGCGCGCGCAACTGGCAGCGTTATGATATGGGTGGCGCGGCAAAGCTTTCGTTTGAAGAAGGCGTGGATTCCTATGTTCCATATGCTGGAAGCCTCCGGGATAACGTATCCCTCACGCTTTCCAAGGTGCGTTCTACGATGTGCAATTGCGGCGTGCTTTCGATTCCGGAATTGCGCGAGAAAGCACGGCTTACGCTCGTGTCCTCGGTGAGCATCGTAGAAGGCGGCGCACACGATGTGCTGCTGAAGGACAGGACAGGTACGCCATCGAAATAAACCTTTTGCCATGCCAATTATCCCGTTTGGCATGGTAAAACGCAATTCTTGCCCAACGTTTTCGACAGAGCTTGCGCTTTTCTGCCATTTCGTAGTAAAATAAATTGAAGTATTGCGCAAAGTCCCATTGATAGCAATCATTGGGACTTTGCTCGATACACGAAATACCATGCGCCGCAAAGGCGTTGCAGGGGATAGAATGGCGAATTATACATACGATCCGGGACCGCAGCTCCCAAACTATATGAAAAAAAGGGCGGAAGCCAATGCTTCTGCGCGCGTGGTGCGCGAAAAAACGCCTGTGCGCACCGCCCAAGGTAAGGCTACGCGTACAAAACCTTCGGCAAGCGCAACGCGCAGCAAAAAGCCCACTGCCAGGAAGGAAGCTGGCAGCAACCGTGCGGCATCTTCCAAGGCGCAGCCAAATAAACGCAGCGCAGGCAGCGTGGCGCGAGCTGGGAACAGCGCAGCAACAGCAAAGCGGAACAACAGCACGGCGGCCAAGCACAACCGGCAGAAGGAAACACAAAAAAAACGCAAACGAGCGCTGCATATGCTTATAGGCACGGCAGCGGGGCTCGCTTGCCTAATTGGCGTAATCTGGTTTGCAACCCGCGCGGATGCGGATAATATTCCAACGGATATTGAAGGGATCATGAACACCAAGCAGACCTTCCGCGATGGCGTGAAGCTCATTGGTGTAGACGTGAGCGGCATGACGCCCGAGGAAGCAACCGGGCTTGTTGCCTATGCGGCGGAGAAAAAGCTCGAAACGGTTGCCATTACGGTAACGCTCGCGGATGGAAGCTGGGTTTTTGGTGCGGATGATCTTGGCATGAGCTATGACCTCACCGAAATGTTTGCTGAAGGCCTTGCCTATGGCCGTAGCGATGAGGAAGAGGTGCAGGATGTCCTTGCTGCGGGCGCTGGGGAATTTGATGCGAAATACACCTGGGACAGGGATGCGATTCTGCGTGCGCTTGCCCAGCTTGCTCCTTCCATAAACACGGAAGCAACGCAGCCCTATGCTGAACCCATTACCGACTGGGAAAGCGAAGAACGCTTCAACTATATCGCAGGCGAGGAAGGCCGTACGCTCAATGAGGAGGCCACTGCGGATCAAATTGAATATGCGCTGCGCACCGGCACATTTGAGACTACGATTGAACCGGTTGTGAATGCGGTGCTGCCGACGATGACAATTGATGACATAAGGGCGCACACGCAGTATGTTGCAGAATACACCACCACTTTCTCTGCCGCGCGGGATGATGAAGTGAAACAAAATCGCCTTTATAACATTAGAAAGGCTGCGGACATCATCAACGGGAACCGCATTGAGCCTGGCGCGGACTGGAGTTTTAACACGGTTGTAGGTCCACGCACGTATGAATTGGGCTGGAAGGGCGCAAATGGGATCAGCGGGGGCAAGGAATATACCGTGCAGGCGGGCGGTGGAATTTGCCAGCCGAGCACCACGCTGTTCAACGCACTTCTGTGCGCAGGCGCCTGCTTTGATGAAGGCGCACCGATTGAAATTGTAGACCGCCGGGCGCATACGATTCCATCCGATTATGTGGATGTTGGGCTGGATGCAACGGTGGATACACGCGGTATTGATTTCGTATTCAGAAACAACACTGAATACCCGCTGTTCATCTTTGCAGAAGTCAAAAACGTGGAAGGGCGCAGCAGCCGTTATCAGATCACCATTTACGTATATGGTGAGCCGCTCCCAGAGGGCGTCACCTATAAATCACGCAGTGAGATTAAAGAGGTTACTTCGCGCGAAAGCGAAACGATCTATACCGAGGATGCAAGCATCCCAACCGGGTATCAAAAAGAGACGATCGTGCAGCGAGAAGGGTATGTTGCAGAAGCATATTTGGATAAATATGTAAACGGTGAGCTGGATGACAGCAAGCTACTGTATACAGACAAATACAAGGGGAACCCTGCGGAAATTTCAATTGGAACAGGGCCCGCCCTACAGGAAGGAGAAGCCGTGCCGGAAGGGCTCGTGCCAGTGGGCACGCCGCCTACCCCTGCGGATTCAAGGGCATAAGGGCTTGTAAAAAGGAAGTAGCAGATGCTAAAAGCGGGCGCCATCTTTTGCAGATGGCGCCCGCTTTGCGTTTCTTTTATTTGCAGGCGTTTTGAATCGCCTCTACCATGTCGAGCTTTTCCCAGGGCATAGCCGGATCGCCGAAATGGCCGAAGGTAGCCGTGCGCCGGTAGATAGGCTTGCGAAGGTCAAGCCGGCTGATGATTGCCTCCGGCCTAAGGTCGAAGGTCGCTTTTACGGCTTCGGTGAGTTTCCCGTCGGAAACCTTTCCTGTGCCGAACGTGTCTACCATCACGGAAACGGGCTGTGCTACGCCGATTGCGTAGGCGAGCTGGATTTCACAGCGTTCAGCAAGCCCGGCTGCTACAATGTTCTTTGCAATGTGCCGTGCCGCATAGGCAGCACTGCGGTCCACCTTGGTGGGATCCTTGCCCGAGAAGGCTCCGCCGCCATGCCGCGCATAGCCGCCATAGGTATCCACGATGATCTTGCGCCCGGTAAGGCCTGAATCGCCGTGCGGACCGCCGATCACAAAGCGCCCGGTGGGATTAACGAGGATGCGCGTATTCGCATCGAGCAGCGCCGCTGGGATTACCGGGCGGATCACATGTGCGATAATGGCTTCGCGGATCTCTTCCTGGGTCACATCGGGATCATGCTGCGTACTGACGACAACGGTATCCACGCGCACCGGCTTATCGCCTTGGTATTCAACGCTCACCTGCGCTTTACCATCCGGCCTAAGGAAGGTGAGTTCGCCACTTTTGCGGACTGCGCTGAGCCTCCGCGTAAGCCCATGGGCGAGATAAATTGGGAGAGGCATATATTCTGGCGTTTCGTTGCAAGCATAGCCGAACATCATGCCCTGGTCGCCGGCCCCGGTAGCAAAATCCGTGGTTTCCCCGGCTTTTGCTTCCAGAGAACGGTCTACGCCCATGGCGATGTCTGAAGATTGTTTGCCAAGCGCCACGAGCACGGAGCAGGTTTTGCCGTCAAAGCCATATGCCGCATCGTCATATCCAATATCGCAGATGACACCGCGCACGAGCGCAGGAATATCCAGCACGGCATTTGTGGTGACCTCGCCCATGATGAGCGCTAGGCCGGTTGTTACGCAGCATTCGCATGCTACGCGGGATTGTGGGTCTGCCGCAAGGCAGGCATCAAGCACTGCATCAGAAAGCTGGTCGCAGATTTTGTCCGGATGCCCATCCGTGACGGACTCGGAGGTGAAAAGACGTTTTTCCATAATCAAACTCCTTTTTTGTGCCTTGGGGGGTGTGGGTTTTCGCATCTGGGGAAAATAAAAACGCCCCGCGAAAAACGAGACGATTGTATGATTCGCTCATCTTTCGGCTATTGCCGCGGGAATTGGCACCTTGCATCGCTGCAGGTTGCCGGGTTTCACAGGGCCCGTCCCTCAACCACTCTTGATAAGGCATATTCAATTAAAGTAAGCATAGCATAAATATAGCAAGCTGTCAACACAAAGCGCGAATTATAATGATTTAAGGGGACTTGCGGAAATCATAAAGCCGACCTGTCCGGGAAACGATAAACACCAAAGTTCCAAACGGATTTAGGAGGGAAAGCATGGCTTCGATTTGGCGCGAAAAAAACGTCGGGATAGTGCCCCGCGCGCAACTCCAAGGGGAATTTGAAACAGAAGCGGCTGTTATTGGTGGCGGATTGACAGGCATTTTAACAGCTTATCGGCTACAGGAGCAGGGAATCAAAACATGCGTCCTGGAAGCGGATACGGTTGGAAGCGGCACAACGGGGGGCTCTACTGGAAAAATAACGGCGCAGCACGGATTGATCTATGCAAAACTGATTCACGATTTTGGACGTGCGCAAGCGAGGGAATATGCTCGGCAGAATAGCAGAGCGGTGGAATCATACGCTCGCTTAGTTGAAAAAGAAGGGATCGATTGTGATTTCGTGCGTTGCTCGGCATATGTGTATTCGCACAGCGGGATGGCTGCGTTGCGGGAAGAGGGGGAAGCTGCAAAGCGCCTTGGAATTGATGCCGTGCTTGCTGAGGTTACGAAGCTTCCATTTCCGGTAGACGGAGCGCTCTGCTTCCCGGAGCAGGCGCGGTTTGACCCGCTGGCCTTTACCCGGGCGCTTGCAGCGTGCGTGGAACGAATGGGCGCAACGATATTTGAAAAAACGCGTGTAACGGGTTTAGAGGATATGCGCATTCTTACGGCGCAGGGTATGGTGCGCGCCAAGCATATTGTGTTTGCATGCCATTATCCCATCGTAAATATCCCAGGCTATTATTTTCTGCGCATGAGCCAGCAGCGTTCTTTTGCTGTTGCTCTGCGCGGCGTCCCATCGCTTTCCGGCGTTTACATTGACCAGCAGCAGGGCGGGCTTTCTTTTCGCAGTGCGCGGTTTGAAGAGGAGGATGTGCTCATCCTTGCAGCTTACGACGTGCGCAGCGGAAAAAACACAGTTGGCGGGAAATACCGCGAACTGCTTTCGGTGGCACGCAAACTGTATCCGGATTGTGAATTGGTTGCGCAATGGTCCGAGCAGGATTGCCGCACCGTAGATGAAGTGCCTTACATCGGCCGCTATAGTGCAGAGACACCAAATTGGTACGTTGCAACCGGCTTTAATAAATGGGGTATTACCAATGCCATGGTGGCAGCCGGGCGCCTTTCATCACTCATCATGGGGGAAACGGCTGAAGAAGAGGAAAGCGTTTATAACCCTGCGCGGTTTAAATTGCTGCCGAGCATGAAGAACCTTGCAGGCGATGCCGGCAACGCGCTGGCGGGTTTTGCAAAAGCTGCGTTTTCTATCCCGGCGGAAAAGCTGACTACTCTGCCGCGCGGCGAAGGATCCATCGTAGAACATGCAGGTGAAAAATATGCCGTTTATCGCGATGAGGCGGGCGAGGCGCATGTGCTGCCATCCCGCTGCCCACATCTGGGCTGCCGATTGGAATGGAACCCGGATGATCGCACCTGGGAATGCCCATGCCACGGGTCACGGTTTGGCATAGATGGGGAAATCCTAAGCGAACCTGCGGTGTATGGACTCGCACAGGAAAAGGATAACGCATGTGCAGATCAGCTTATAAAGTAAATACTGCACAGGAGACTGAAGATGCTGTGCAAATTCGTAACAGACTGCTTTACACTTCAAAGCGAATTACCATACACATGGTAGAACAAGATGCAAACTGCAAAATGATTTAAAATGGAAATGTGGAATCTTTCAGCCACTGCATTTCCATAAAAAAGCCGATGCCAAGGAACGCAATTTAGACGCAAAGGGCATCGGCTTTCTATGTGCATTTGCTAACTTTGATGGGTTGCTGTAACCGCATCCTTGCATTGCGGATGCTTATGCGTCAAACCCCATCGCATGGTACGCCTTTGCAAGCGTAACAGAAGCTGCGGCGCGCGCCTGCTCCGCGCCTTCCTCCATGACCTTGCGGATGAAGGCCTCATCTGCTGCAAGGCGCTTAAACTCGTTTTGCACAGGCGTAAGCTCTGCGATTACAGCGTCCGCTACCGCAGTCTTGAGGTGGCCATAGCCTTTGCCCTCAAATTCCGCTTCGGCTTCCGGCATAGTTTTTCCAGTAAACGTGGTATAGATCGCAAGCAGGTTTGATACGCCGGGCTTGTTGGCAGGATCAAACTTGATGATGCCATCGCTATCTGTGACCGCGCGCTTGAACTTTTTGAGGATCACAGCGGGATCATCCATAATTGCGATATAACCGTTGGGGTTCGGGTCGGATTTGCTCATCTTCTGGGTGGGATCCTGCAGGCTCATCAGCCGCGCTCCTACCTTGGGGATATATCCTACCGGGATGCGGAAGGTTTCACCGTGCACTTTATTGAAGCGGATGGCAATATCCCGCGTGATTTCGATGTGCTGTTTTTGGTCATCGCCCACGGGCACAAGGTCACTCTGATAGAGAAGAATATCCGCCGCCATCAAGACGGGATAGGTGTAAAGCCCGGCATTGATGTTATCCGCATGCTTCTGCGCTTTATCCTTGAATTGCGTCATGCGGTTCAGCTCGCCGATATAGGTGCTGCACGCGAGTACCCAATTAAGCTCCGCATGCTCTTTTACATGGGATTGCACGAATACCACGGAGCGTTTTGGGTCTACGCCGCAGGCGAGCAGCAGCGCAACCGTATCAAATGCGCGCTTGCGCAATGCGTCGGGATCCTGTTTCACGGTTGCTGCATGAAGGTTCGCCACGCAATAGTAGCAGAAATGGTCTTCCGTTTGCAAAAGCGCCCAATTGCGCAAAGCGCCCACATAGTTTCCAAGCGTTGGGGAACCTGAGGGTTGAATGCCGCTTAACACGATCTTTTTGCGTTGCTGTTCCATGATGATGGTCTCCTTAAAACTTGCGTTTCAATCCGCTTAATACCGAGACATTATACTGCATTTTTAAAACTATGGCAATGCAATGCATGAAATGATACAATAAAAAAGAACGGAGGAGAGCTATGGCATACCAGGCGTTATATCGCAAATATCGCCCGAAACGCTTTCAAGACGTAATCGGGCAGGAACATATCACAACCATATTGAAAAACCAGCTCGTGGAAGGGCACGTGGCGCACGCTTACCTGTTCACTGGCACGCGCGGCACGGGCAAAACCAGCACGGCGAAGATTTTCGCCAAAGCGCTCAACTGCGAGCACTTGGAAAACGGGGAACCTTGCGGCGCATGCGCAAGCTGCCGCATTGCGGAAGCGGGTGGCGTGGACATTATTGAGCTGGACGCTGCTTCCAACACCGGCGTGGAGGATATGCGCGCTCTCATCGACAAGGCGCGCTTTGCGCCGCTTGACCTTAAGGTAAAGGTGTATATTATCGATGAAGCGCATATGCTTTCCAAGAGCGCCTTCAACGCCTTGCTTAAAACACTGGAAGAGCCGCCTGCGCATGTGGTTTTCATCCTTGCGACCACCGAGCCGCAAAGCATCCCTGCAACCATCGTCTCCCGCTGCCAGCGGTTCGATTTTCATCGCTTGCGCGTAAACGATATCGTTTCCTGCATGGAGGGCGTGCTCGCTAGCGCGGGTGCATCCATTGCGCCAGAGGGCATGCGGGCCATTGCGCGCGCAGCAGAAGGCGGCATGCGCGATGCGCTTTCGCTGGCCGATCAGTGCATTTCCTTCTGCGGCGGGAACGTTTCGGCCGAAGACGTTTATGGTGTGCTCGGCAGCATGGAAAGCGATTTCCTGTTCAGCGTGGCCGATGCGCTCCTTTCGGACGACCGTGACCGTGCGCTGCGCCTTCTTGAACGCGTGGTAAACGAAGGACGGGATCTGCCCGTGTTTACGCAGGATCTTGTCCGCCACTTCAGAGCGTTGTTGCTTGCGAAGCTCTGCGGCTCCTGCAGCGATATTCTGGATTGCACGGAAGACGCAATGCGCCGCTATGAGCAACAGGCTGCGCACGCGAGCAAAAAGCGAATCACGCGCGCAATTGACGTGCTGCTTAACGCTGGTTCCAATCTGCGCTATTTGGCGCTGCCCCGCGTGCAGTTGGAATGCGCTTTCGTGCGCATCACAGCACCGGAGGAGGAACCGCAAACCTTAGCGTTGCTTATGGAACGCATAGAGCAACTCGAGATGAAAATGCAACAGGGCCTTGTGCAGACGCGGCCGGTTGCACCAGCGCGGGAAGAAGCTGAAATAAAAGAATCTGCTGCGGAAGATGACGATGTGCCGCCTTGGGAAGATGCGCCGGAGCATGCATATGAGGCGGAGTATGTCCCGCCTTCAGATGCCGATGCGCCGCCTGCGCCACAGGCGGAAGAATGCCGGCAGGAACAGGTGCCCAAAGTGCAAGCGCCTGCTATGGACGCAAAAGCATATTGGGATGCTGCGCGCAAGGTGCTTCAGAAAAAGAACCCAACGCTTGCTGTGCTTGCGCTCAAGGCTTCAGATTGGCGGTGTGAAGGGGATTCGCTGGTTGTTTCCTTTGATAAAAAACCGTTTTACGATGCGTTCTCTACGCCACAGAATTTCAAACTGGCAGCAGAATCCGTTTCAAACGTTGCAAGCGGCTTGCAGCTGCGCCTTGCGCTTGCGGGCGCAAAGGGTGAAAATGCGGTCTCAATTGAAGATGCTGCGCGCAAAGCATTCGGCGATATGCTGGAAATTGTGGATTGAAGGGGACGCCGTTGCGCAACATATTGTGGAATGCTGGAACACATGGTATAATAACATGTTCACATATACTTTGGCGTAGGCTATTGCTTAGGAGGTTTTTATGGCACGAGGCGGGTTTCCCGGCATGGGCGGCAACATGCAGCAATTGATGAGGCAGGCGCAGAAGATGCAGCAGGATGTGCAGCGCCTGCAGCAGGAGATCTCCGAACGCGAGTTTTCAGCGGCTGCGGGCGGCGGCGTGGTAAAAGCTACGGTGTTGGGGAGCAAGGTTGTAAAAGCGATTGAGATTGACCCTGCGTGCGTGGATCCGGATGATGTGGAAATGTTGCAGGATCTCGTGTTGGCAGCAGTTAACGAGGCGCTGCGCATGGCGGATGAAACCATGGCAAGCGAGATGAACCGCGTTACAGGCGGTATGAACCTCGGCTTCTAAGCAGGGCGGAATGAGTATCGAGGCAATCAATACACTGACGGCGCAGCTTGCGCGGCTGCCCGGGATTGGTGCGAAAAGCGCACAGCGGTTGGCATATCATATTCTGGATATGCCGGAGGCCAATGCACGGGAGCTTGCCGCTGCGATTACACGCGCCCGTGATACGGTGCGTTATTGCCCCATCTGTGGCAACTATACCGACACGGAGCCTTGCGCGATCTGCGCAGATGCAACGCGCAAAAGCGATGTGCTCTGCGTGGTGCGGGATGCGCGCGATGTTTTTTCCATGGAGAAACTTCGGGAATTCCGCGGTAAATACCACGTGCTGCACGGGACGATTTCTCCAATGGATGGCGTAGGGCCGGATGACATCCGCATCAAGGAACTGCTGGCACGCGTTAAGAACGAGAGCGTAAAGGAAGTAATCCTTGCTACGAACCCGGACGTGGAAGGAGAGGCGACTGCCTCCTACATCGCGCGGCTAATAAAGCCCATGGGCGTGCGGGTTACGCGGATTGCGCATGGCATCCCCATCGGTGGAAACTTGGAGTATGTGGATGAAATGACGCTGCTTAAGGCTGTGGAGGGCAGGCGCGAGATGTGATGCCCAGACATTTCGGAATTAAAACGAGAATTTAAGGCGAAATTAATAATAAGTTTACTTTTATGCAACCTTTTGGGATGCAGAATCGTTTATGATAAGAGTAATGAACAAAGTGTGAATTTATCGGGAGGAGGCACGGCATGAAATCGTTGTGGAAACTGATTGCAATCACGCTGGCGATTGGCTTTTTTGCATGCGCCTGTGCCGCTCCGGTAACCGCGCCGCTTTCCAGCGCGCGCGCCCTCTCCGATGTGCAACGCATCTATAAGAATGCAACGCTTGTGGTGATGGGAAAATGCATGCAGGCGCACATTAACAGCGATGGTGATACCTGCTACGACCTTTGCATTGAAGAGGTGATTGCGGGCACCGCAGAAGTTGGGGATGTGATCCACTGCACGCAGGGTACCATGAAGGATGGCGAAACGTATCTGCTCTATTTGGCTGAAGGCGAGGATGCATATCACACGGAAGACATGCCGCATTACAATTTGCTTTCCGATGTGCCGCTGCTGGTTTCGGAAGATGGGACGGTGACGTTTTCCGGCATGCAGCTTTCGCTTTCTGAGATTCGAAGCGATATGGAGCGGATGAACGCTGTCATTACCGCGCCTGCATCGACTTATTATTATAAGACGCTTGCAACGTTGATTGATGCTGCGGATGAAATCTTTATCGGCTGCGTAAAATCCGTTCCCGAAATTCAAGATATGGCGTTCCGCTCCCAAAAAGATGGAACCATTGTGGAAAACACGCTGCCTGCGGCTATTGCGCAGGTTGAAGCATATGGCGTGTTGAAGGGGGCGCTCAATTACGGGGATGTTGTAAAGCTTGTATATTCGCCTGCAATGAGCGCCAACATCGTGGATGCAACAACGCTCCAGGCACTTTCCTATGGCGAGCAGAACGTGCCGGCATTGGAGGAAGAAGCGGTGTATCTGTTCTTCTTAACGCAGAGCCCGGATGCAAAGCAGGACTATCGTTTTTCCATCAACCCGATGCAAGGCTATGTGCGCGTGGACCAGGAGGATAGAGTGCAGGTTTCTTATGTAAACCGGGCGCTTTTGGGATATAAAACGCTCGATTCACTCGTGGAAGCGATTAGGGCCTTTATGGAAAGCTGATTTATTGCAAACAACGCTGTTTTTAAGGAAGCGAATGCTTCCTTTTTTATATTGATGAATATATTTTTCAATTCGGAGGCTTGACAAAAAAGCAAAATAAGCGTATAACAAAGGTCGGCTCTATGAATAGGAAGGAGATTGAGCATGCAGCTGCTGTATTTTATTACGAATCAAGCAGATCAGATCCCAGCTGTTCTTGCGCGGCTTGCAGAGGCAGGCGTGAATGGCGCAACGGTGGTAAACTGCGAAGGCATGGCGCACATGCTGGCAACGAGCGCGGAAGCACCGGCATTTTTTGGTTCACTGCGCAGCCTGTTCAACACGGAAGAAACGGGCGAAGGCAAGATGGTGCTTGCTGTAATGAAGGATGAAACCATCCTTTCGGCAAAAGAAGCCATCCAATCCGTCTGCGGCAGCTTTGATGAGCCGAACACCGGCGTAATGTTTTCAGTGCCAGTCATGCATTTTGAAGGAGTAACAAAGAATAAAGCATGAATATGTTGCTGAGTATGGCGGCAGCGATCGCCTTAGGGCTTTTGCTGACGCGCATCGCAAAAAAGATAAACCTGCCAAATGTAACGGCATACCTGGTTGCGGGCCTCGCTGTAGGCCCGTATTGTTTGAATTTGTTTGACCAAGACGCGCTTGCGGGAGTCGCGCAGATTACAAGCGTTGCACTTGGCTTTATCGCTTTTTCCATCGGCGGAGAATTTAAATGGGAGAGCTTGAAACGCGTAGGTACAAAAGCGGTGATTATCACGCTATTCCAAGCGCTTGCTGCCCTTGCGCTGGTGGATATTGTGCTGCTGGTGTTTGGATTTGATGTTCCGCTTTCCATTACGCTTGGAGCGATCGCCACCGCAACTGCGCCTGCAGCCACGCTGATGGTCGTGCGGCAATATCGCGCGCAAGGCACCATGACCAACACGCTGCTTTCCGTGGTGGCTATGGATGACGCCATCGGGCTTGCCGCATTTTCAATCTCCCTTGCAATCGCGCAATCGTTAACGAGCGGCGCAGCGCCTACTTTATATAATATGCTCATCTCCCCACTGCTTGAGATTATGCTTTCCCTTGTAGTGGGAGGACTCCTCGGCGCGCTGCTTTCATTTTTAATGCGTTTTTTCCGCTCACGGGCAAACCGCCTGTCGCTGATGCTCGCCGCGGTGCTTGCCGGTGTAGCACTTGCGGATGGTTATGGCTTGAGCTCTCTCTTGACCTGCATGGCCATTGGCGCAGCGATGGTGAACCTTCGGGACGATTCTGAAATGCTGGTAGAAACCATAGACCGTTGGACACCGCCGCTATTTACGCTGTTCTTCGTAATCTCCGGGGCGGAGCTTGATTTGCATGTATTGAGCACGGTGGGCATCTTGGGGCTGCTGTATATCCTTGCACGCTCGCTTGGAAAGTATTTTGGCGCTCGCGTTGGCGCCAGCGTGGTGAAGAGCGAGCCCAAAATTCGGAAATACCTTGGTTTAACGTTGCTCCCGCAGGCCGGTGTGGCGATTGGCATGGCGCAGGTGGTGATTACAAAGCTGCCGGAGTATGGCGCTGAAATCCGCGCAGTGGTGCTATGCGCAACGCTGGTTTATGAATTGATCGGCCCCGTGATTACGCGCATCGCACTGGAACGCTCCGGCGAGATTCCGGGATCGGTGCTGGCAGAGCAAAAGCATAGGAAAAACAAAGCGTCCGCGCATTAGGCGATTTGCGGACGCGCCGAATACGAACGGAGAAAGAACGGGTTCTTTGAACCCGTTCTTTTAAACCGCCAAACGATTTACCTTTTATGAATAAACCATCTCTCATGAAGCGCTTGCATTGAATCGCACAAGATGGCATGGCATATTGGAACACGTTAGATCGTTGCTCCGGTTATAAGCCCATTTCCTTTATTGGATGAATTTGCGCAAAGAGGATAGGAGAACACAGTTGCAAAAAAGAGCAGGCTCAAAAAGCCCGCTCTTTTGCTTCGTTGATTTAAAAGAAGTTCTGCCGATCAGACAAGGCCCTGTGCCATCATGGCATCCGCAACCTTCTTGAAGCCTGCAATGTTCGCGCCGGCTACAAGGTTGTAACCCAAGCCACATTCTTCCGCAGCTTTTACGGAGGAAGCATAGATGTTCTTCATGATGCCGCGCAGCTTCGCATCCACTTCTTCGGCAGTCCAAGCAAGACGCTCGGAGTTCTGGCTCATTTCGAGGCCGGAAACCGCCACGCCGCCAGCGTTGACCGCCTTGGAAGGCGCAACGATGAGGCCCTGCTTCATGAGGTAATAGAGCGCATCGTTGGTGGTGGGCATGTTCGCAACTTCGATGTAGTACTTGATGCCGTTTGCAACGATCTTCTCCGCGGAATCCATATGGACGTCGTTCTGCATCGCGCAGGGCATCACGATATCAACCTTGCGGCCGAAGGGCTTCTCGCCGGGGAAGAATTCGACGCCGAACTTGTCTGCATAATCCTGCACGCGGTTGCGGCGGCTTGCGTTCATCTCGAGCATGTAGTTGATCTTCTCTTCGGTGACAATGCCATCGGGATCATAGATGTAACCATCCGGACCGGACAGGGTGACAACTTTGCCGCCCAGCTCCGCAATCTTCTTGGTTACGCCCCAAGCAACGTTGCCGAAGCCGGAAACCGCAACGGTTTTACCCTGGATGGTATCGTTCTCATGGTTGAGGACTTCGCAGAGGTAATAAACAGCACCGAAACCGGTTGCTTCCGGACGGATCAAGGAGCCGCCGAAGGAGAGGCCCTTGCCGGTCAACACGCCGTTTTCATATGCGCCTACGAGACGCTTATACTGGCCGAACATATAGCCAATCTCACGGCCGCCTACGCCCAAGTCACCAGCCGGAACGTCCACGCTGGGGCCAATGTGGCGATAGAGCTCGCTCATGAACGCCTGGCAGAAACGCATGATTTCCATATCGCTCTTGCCGGTGGGATCGAAATCGGAACCGCCTTTGCCGCCGCCCATGGGCAGGGAAGTGAGGCTGTCTTTGAAGGTCTGCTCAAAGCCGAGGAACTTCACGATGGAAAGGTTCAAGTTGCGCGCAAAACGCAGGCCGCCCTTATAAGGCCCGATAGCGCTGTTGAACTGGACGCGATAACCGCGGTTTACCTGCACGTTGCCGGCATCATCGACCCAGGTCACGCGGAATTCAATGGTGCGCTCCGGCTCGACCAGGCGCTCCAGCAAACGCATCTTCTGGTATTCCGGATGCTGTTCAATAACGGGTTCAAGGGAGGTGAGAACCTCTTCTACCGTCTGGATGAATTCTGGTTCATGGGAGTCACGCGCTTTTACCTTGTCAAGTACTTCCTGGATGTAGGCGTTCATGGTTTGTCCTCCATATTAATGTTTCGGGAATTGGATAGCGGGGCGGTCAAGGGCGCGTCCAGCTACCATGCTTATCATAAATCCGTTGCGTTGATATGTCAATATCAATTGCATACTATGTGTGTGAAATTCTGCTTGAAAGCAACAAAAACAAAATAATGAGTTAAGAAAGTTAAGAAAAATCCCGGCTTTTTAGGATGCAGCATGGGTGCATGAACGAAGAAAATGTTGAATAAAAATTCAAAAATATTTTATAAATACAATGATAAATATGAAGAATGCAAGAAAAGAAAATGCAGGATTCCCTGCATGCAGCGCCGGACAAACATACATGGAAAAGAATGGCTGGAAATAAGCAAAAAACCTAAGAAAACAGAGAATGAAGATGCAGGATTGCGAATGCAACTTGCAGAAAAAGCGGAATGAAAACGTATTTAAAATGAAATTTTTGATGCATAAGCTTTTGCGGGAGAACTTTGGGTGGGACGGATGCAAAACTTCTCATTCAAAACGGAATGCCGTGAGAAAAGCGCGAACTGTTTCGGCGAAGAGGTTTTGGCACCCCGCGCCATTGGGCATTAAAGGGTTGACAAGCACGGGGACAGGATATAACATAATGCGTGGAAATAGAATATCGTTTCATAGCGTGGCAGTAAAGTGTTTGATCGCTTGATCGGCTCTTTTAATAGGGAATACGGTGCAAATCCGTAACAGCCCCCGCTACTGTAATACGGACGGCCGCAGCTGCATGCCACTGGGCTTTTACCTGGGAAGGCTTTGCGTGCCGGATGATGTTAAGTCAGGAGACCTGCTGCCTTGCTTTGCAATCACTTTCGGTGGGAAAGTAAGAAACAATTGCTGCTTTAATGCTTTTTGCGCTTTTTGCCGACAGTGGAGATCAATTCCCTGTCGGTTTTTTATAGAAAGCTTCAATTCTGCAAAACGCTTTCCCTTTATGCTGAACGGCGTGCGTGCCTTCGGGAGAACCATGCTGCATATGATTGGTGAACGAGCGGGTTTTCCAAACACATGGAGTAGAAAGGGGAAAGAATCGGCCATGAAAACCACGAACAAACGAATCCTTGCAACGCTGCTTGCGCTTCTTTTAGCGCTGGGGCTTACCGCGTGCGCAAAGCAGACACCCACCCAGAACGAGCCTACACAAGCACCAACCGAAACGCCCAATGAAACACCCGAGGCGCTGGAGCCTACTCCGGATTCAGCTGAGGAAGATGTGGACGGAGAACTGATCCTGGATCATGAAGAGGAACTGCAATATGCCAATCAGTTTACTTTGACCCATTATAAGGGCGGGTATAAGAAATTCACTGTCGCAAGCGCTGCAGATAAAGAATTCCTGCTGGTGCCGGAAGGAAAGAGCGTGCCAGAAGGCCTTGCGGAAAACGTGGTGGTTTTGCAGCAGCCTCTCACCAAAATCTGCATGTGCAGCACGGGCATGGTTTCCCTTGTGGATGCAATCGGCGGCCTTGACAGCGTAGCGACTGTTGGCACGGAAGCGAGCGGGTGGTATATCGAAAACGTTGTAGAGCGAATGGAGTCCGGAGCGATTCAGTTTTCCGGGAAATACAGCGAGCCGGATTATGAGATGCTCACCGCGGCGGGAATCCAGCTTGAAGTAGATACGACCATGCTCAACAATTGCCCCGAAGTAATGGAAAAATACGATGAGTTGGGCATCCCTTATTTTGTGGAATCCTCTTCGAAGGAAGGGCATCCGCTTGGGCGCGTGGAATGGGTGAAGCTCTTTGGCGCGATCCTTGGCCTTGAGGACGAGGCAAACGCGTATTTCGCTGCGCAGGCTGAAAAGGTTGAGGCGGTTGTGGCATCGGAAAAAGCGGGCAAAACGGTTGCCATGTGCTATATCAGCTCCAGTTCGGACAAGGTTTATGCACGTAACGGCGGTGACTATATGGCTGCCATGATCGGCATGGCGGGTGGCGACTACATCATGGCGGATGTCGAACCGGTCGGCTGGGGCGTGATCGGCGCCTGGATCGGCCTGTTTGGGGAT
>JABLTO010083855.1_pt1 | contig 97897 bp, 102 predicted proteins | sample 7160091 | NCBI WGS metagenome assembly JABLTO01 (sample SAMN14651225, study PRJNA627086) | human gut metagenome | isolation source: feces | host: Homo sapiens | reverse complement strand
TGATAAATCACTAGAAATATCTACTGCTGTTATGGTAACAAATTGTACATCAGTATCTTTTACTTCTTCACTTATTACTTTAGATATTTCTTCTGCTAGAATATGATTTAATCTATCTAATTTTATACTCATAATATCATTCCTATCTGTGTTTATTACTATTATTTATATTTTGATATTCTTCAGGTACTATACCATTATTTACTAGTAATTCTCCTCTTTGATAACCTTGCTTAAAACTATATGTTTCAGAAGGATTTTCAAACTCTCCAACTTTAGGAAATACTTGATCTTCTAATTTTATTTCATAGAAATATTCATCAAAGTATGCTTTTCTTCCTAAGTTATTTAACTCAGAAGCATATGGTTTCTCTTTAGACGGTGTTTTAGGAACTGAAGATGCTTTCTTAATTACTTCATCAAAATGTCTATCTCCCTCGACACGTCTTACATTTCTTCCTTTTCTAAGTTTATCTAATGACATATTATCTTCCTTTCTTACCACTTTGTTTATTACGCTCTCCTGATATGCTCTCTCCTAGATTATAACCTTGACTATAACAAGGATTATTTCTTACTACTTCATCTAGTTTACTTATATCAATTTCTCCATCAAGTCCATCAACATAGCCAATCATTCTTAATCTTTCTTGAACTTTAGCAGCATCAGATAGAGAATCAAATGGTACTTCATCTTCCTTTATTCCATATAAAGCATTTATTTCATTGTAAATTAGCTTTAAATTCTCATTTAATATAGGAGCATCTGTTTTTCCAGTTTCTACAAGTATCTTTAGAAATCTATCTCCTCTTTCATAGTAGCCATAATGAAATGCTCTTACATCACTTATAACGCTTGTATCTTTAGGATAAGGAAAAGCTGATAGTCTAGCAGTAGTACCTTGTACAACATTTTTGTTATTATTACCATATCCATACTTTTCAAATTTTTGTTTATATAACTTTTCCTGATGTAGAGCACTCATAGCAATGCTACCTTCTACATCAGATATTTCATTTCTTTTAGGGCCTTTATATATTCTGCTTTTATTTTCTGACATTTTTATTACCTACCTTTATTTACCTTTATGTTTATTCTTTCCCTTATAACTATTTAGAATAGACATTATTTGCTCTTCAGCAGCTTTATAGTATCCTTCTTGATAGTCTTTATTCTCTTTGATTTCTTCAGGTAATTCTTTAATCTTAATACCTGAGATAAAGTCATTTCTCCCTATTGCCTTTAATTCTTCTTTAGTAAAATTATTGATGTTTGACGCTAATTGTCTTTCTCCACGTTCTTTGAAACCATAAGTATAACTATTTCGATCTTTTATATTTTCAAACTTATTTATTTCATAGATACCTAGTAATCTATCTTCTGTTCCTTTTACAATAGGCCCTTGAGCATTCTTTCCAAATTTATCAAAGTATTCTTTTTTTCTTTTTTCATCCTCTTGTTTTTTCATTTTAGCTTCGATCATATTTAAATTGTTTTGACCTATTTCTTTTCTACTCTTTTTACCTTGGTTACATTTACCTTTTTCTGTTATAGATTCTTCAAACATACAATACCCACCTACTTTCTTATCTCCACTAATTCATAGGCTTCAATTATATCTTTTTCTTTGATATCATTAAAGTTATCTATAGTAATACCACATTCCATACCTTGTTTTACTTCTTTTACTTGATCTTTTTCTCTTGCCAAGCTAGCAATAGTACTATCATTTATTACTACAGAGTCTCTTATTACTCTGGCTTTAGCTCCTCTTTTTAGGCAGCCTGATACTACATAAGATCCTGCAATAGTACCAACTTTAGAAAATTTAAATATTTTTCTTACTTCTGCTGATCCTAATACTTTTTCTTCATATTCTGGTTCTAGTTTTCCTTTTAGAGCAGCTTCCATTTCCTCAACTACTTGATATATTATGTCATATAGTCTTATATCTATTCCTTTTTCTTTAGCTAATTCTGTTATTTTATGATCTGGTCTAATATTAAAACCAATTATTATAGCATTTGAAGCTTCTGCAAGTACTACATCACTTTCAGATATACCTCCAATACCACTTCTAATGACATTTATTTTTATTCCTTCAACATCTAACTTAAGTAGGGAATTTTTAACTGCCTCTTCGCTACCTTTAACATCTGCTTTTAAGATGATATTGATTTCTTTTTCACCATCTTTTACTCTATTAAATAGATCGTCTAAAGATACTGCAGCTTTTGGTTTATTTCTTCCTTCTTTAGCAATTTCTCTTCTTTGTTCAGCAACTTTTTTAGCTTTCTTTTCACTTTCAAAGACCATAAATTTATCTCCTGCGGCGGGGCTTTCTGATAATCCTGTTATTGATACTGGCATAGATGGAGAAGCTTCTACTAAGTCTTCACCCTTATCATTTTTTAGTGTTCTTACTTTACCAGAAGATAGTCCTACTACTATTGGATCACCTAATCTTAGTGTTCCATTTTGAATAAGAAGATTAGTAATTACTCCAGATGTTTTATCTATTTTTGATTCAATTACAGTTCCACTGGCATATCTATTAGGATTAGCCTTCAACTCACCAAGTTCACTAAGAAGTAGAATTCTCTCTAGTAAATCTTCTATTCCTTCACCTGTTTTAGCAGATAAATTAACAAACATTATGTCTCCACCCCAAGCTTCTGGTTGAAGACCATTAGCTGACATTTCAGTTAATACTTTTTCAACATTAGCTGCAGGTTTATCTATTTTATTAACTGCTACAATAATTGGAACACCTGCTGCTTTAGCGTGATCTATTGCTTCTTTTGTTTGAGGCATTACTCCATCATCTGCAGCTACAATAATGATTACTATATCAGTAATAGATGCTCCTCTTGCTCGCATTTCAGTAAATGCTGCGTGTCCTGGAGTATCTATAAAAGTAATTTTCTTTCCTTTATATTCAATCTGATATGCTCCAATAGCTTGAGTTATACCACCAGCTTCACCTTCTGCAACATTGGTCTTTCTAATAGTATCTAAAAGGGTAGTCTTACCGTGATCTACGTGACCCATAATAGTAACTACTGGAGGTCTCTCTACTAAGTCTTCTTCTTTATCTACTATTTCTAAGCCCTCAAAATTAACTTCATCTCTAGTACTTTCTTTCTTTAATACTTTATCATAGTCTGATACAATTATTTCTGCTGTATCAAAGTCAAGAGGTGCATTAATAGCTGCTAGAGTACCAAGTGCCATTAACTTTTTGATTATTTGTGTTGGATTAACTTCTAGACTAGTAGCAAGTTCTGACACAGTCATATTATCTTTGTATAAAACAGTATTTTCATTATCTTCAGTAACATTAGACTGAAGTTTTTCTTTATGTTTATACATTTCTTTTCTTTTTTCTTTAAATGATGATTTATTATCTTCTTTTGGAACTACTTTTTTCTTAGGCTTCTTTTCTGTAACAGGTTCTAATTCCTCTTCATAAGAATCTTCAAAAGTTTCCATCTCTTCTTGTAAATCTTCATCTTGACTATCAATATTAGAAGCAATCTCTTGATCTAATATTATTATGTCATCATCAGATAACATATCTTCTTCTTTAGATACATTAATATCAAGCTTCTTACACAAACTTAAGATATCTTTTACTTCTAACCCTACATCACTTGCATATTCTGATACATTCATCATATGTATCACCTCCTATTATTTATTTATTATATTTTTAATTTCATCATATAATTCTTCATTTATTTCACAGTCAAATATTTTATTTAAAATCTTTTTCTTTTTAGCAGTTTCTAGAACATTTATATCTTTTTTAATATATGCTCCTCTACCTCCTGCTTTTCCTGTTTCATCAACAAATATTTTGTTTTCTTTATTTTTAACAACTCTTAATAATTCTTGCTTAGGAAGTTGTTCTTTTGTTACTACACATCTTCTAAGAGGAGTTTTTTTCATAGTTATTCACTATCCTTTTCTTCCTCAGCAGTACTTTCACTTTTTACTTCAATTTTGTAATGTGTAAGACGAGATGCTAATTTAACATTTTGTCCTTTTCTTCCTATTGCTAAAGATAAGTTACTATCATCTACTAATGCTAGTGCTTCTTTCTTTTCTTCATTTTTAATTGTTACTTTAACGTTTTTAGCAGGACTTAAGGCATTAGTAATAAATTTTACAGGATCCTTGTCATATAGAATAACATCTATTTTTTCACCATTTAGTTCTTTTAATACATTTGCTATTCTTCTTCCTTTTTCTCCTATAATAGCCCCTAATGGGTCTACGTTATTGTATTCAGTGTATACTGCTATTTTACTTCTACTTCCTGCTTCTCTAGCTACTGAATATAATACTACTGTACCATCTGTTAATTCTGGTATTTCTATTTCTAATAATCTTTTTAGAAAACCATAATGACTTCTAGATAGCATAATGAATGGTCCTTTAGGTCCAATTTCTAGTTTAGATACATATACCTTTACAGAAGAACCCATTTGTAGTTTTTCTCCTGGTATTATTTGATCTTTTGGTAAAATACCACTGCATCTACCTAAATCAACGAAATAGTTATGTTGATCTTCACGAGATAATGTTCCTACCATTAGTTCGCCATCTTTATCTTTGAACTCTTCAGAAATGCTTTCTTTTTCAGCTTCTTTAATTCTTTGAACTACTATTTGTTTAGCAGTACCTGCTGCTACTCTTCCAAAATCTTTAAGAGGTAGTTCTTTATCAATTATAGTTTCTCCTAATTCGATATCGTCTACTTCTTTTTTAGCATCCTCTAATGATACTTCAGTTTCAGGATTAGTAACTTCTTCTACTACTGTTCTATATGAATATATTCTTATATCTCCAGTTTCATCATCAACTTTTGCTAATACATTAGGTATACCTTCATTCTTTTTATAAGCTGCTGCCATAGCTTGTTCCATAGCATCAATAACTATTTTTCTATCTACTTTTTTCTCTTCGATAATAGCATCTAATGCTTTCATAAATTCTTTCATTTGTTTTTGATTCATTTTTATCTTCCCTTCTCTTTAGTAGACACATCTAGCATATAAGAGTCTTCTATTAAGTTAGCTTCATCTAATAATGGATTAATGACATTTGTTACTTCTACGCATTTATCAACATCTATTATTTCATCTCTATCGATAACTACTCTTAGAAAAAGATTATTATCTTCTTTTTCTAATTTAACACTATCTATTCTTACTCCTAGTTTTTCTACTTCCTTTTCAATTAGTTTTTTTACTTGTTCTTCAATATTCATATTTCCCTCCTATATATATAAAAGAGTGGATTTTTATGCCACTCTTTTCTCAAGACACCTATATTATAACACAACTATGTTAATAAATACAAGTATTTTTTTATTATTTACTATCTATCTTCTTTTTTAATTTATTAATCCTACTGTAAAGTAGAGTACATATTTTATTTATTCTTTTAATTGAGATGATAAAACCTTAGTATTCTTATTCATAAGTATATATTGCATAACATACTATTTAATCTTTTTCTATTACTTTCTCTAAGAATATTTTATCTTTAAATGCTCCTCTTTTATTACTTTTAGTATTAGCTATATTTATTATTTCTTCTAATGAAGTATGTTCTAATTCTCCTAATGCCTTTATTACTTCAAGCATATCTGCTAGTTCTTCTACTCTATCACTGCCACTTGCTTCTAATACCTCTTGATATTCTTCATTTAATTTCTTTTCTAATTCTTGCTTGTATTCTTTATCTGATAATATTCTAGTAATAGGTTCTTCTCCCTTATCTTTTATTATATTAGGAATATTATCTCTAACTAATTTATTATATATTCTTTCCATATTTACCTCCTAGAACTATTATACCATAAAATATACTCTTTTAACTTAATAATATATTTTAATGAACTTTAAATTAATAGACCTTAGGCTATTAATTTCTTTTTGAAGACCTTAAGGCTTCAAAAACACTGAGAGACCTTAGACTCGAAGTGAATAAAATAAATATTTGCTTTTTCCACTAATGTGTAGTATAATTAGTAAGCAGTGGTTATTCTTTTAAATTTTTATTTAATTAATATTTAGTTTTATTTTTTAACGAAAAAAAGATTAAGAAAGGAGAATTTAATGAATACAAAAATAATCCCCTTAGGGGGACTTGGTGAAGTCGGAAAAAATATGTATGTAGTTATGTATAATTCCGAAATAATTATTGTTGACTCTGGAGTAATGTTTCCAGATGACGAACTTCTTGGAATAGATTATGTTATTCCAGATTATACATTTTTAAAAGAAAATGAAAGTAAAATAAAAGCATTATTTATTACACACGGACACGAGGATCATATTGGTGGAATACCTTTTCTACTACAAACAGTTAATATTCCTAAAATATATGCTCCCGCTAATGCTAAAGAACTTATTGAAAAGAAATTAGATGAAAGAAATATTGTTTATAAAGATTTAATTGTTTATGAAGAAAATACTATAGTTAAAACTAAATATTTTAAGGTGGAATTTTTTAGAACAACCCACTCAATACCAGATTCTCACGGGTTTGCTATTGATACACCTGATGGCACTATTGTTATGACTGGTGACTTTAAATTTGATATGACTCCTATTGGACCTATGTCTAATTTACATAAGATGGCAAGAATTGGTGAGAGGGGAGTTAGTGTTCTTATGAGTGATTCTACGAATGCTATGAACCCTGGTACTTCTCTTAGTGAGAGTATAGTTGATGAAAACTTAAAAGAAATATTTTCTACTTATACTAGTAATAGAATTATTCTTGCTACTTTTGCTTCAAATGTATATAGAATTAAACATATTATAGAAACTTGTAAAAAGAATAATAGAAAGATTGCTCTATTTGGTAGAAGTATGGAAAATACTGTTGATATTGCCCTTAAATGTGGATATTTTGAAGATAAAAGTATTATAATTACTGCAGAAGAAGCTAATCATTTAAAACCTGGTGAGGTATGTTTATTATGTACTGGTAGTCAGGGGGAACCACTTGCTGCTTTATCAAGAATTGCTGCAGGTACTCATAGACAGATTACACTTATGCCAAATGATATTGTTATCTTCTCTAGTTCACCAATTCCTGGTAATACTTCTTCAGTTTCTAGGACAATAAACAAACTTTATAAGAAGGGTGTTAAGGTATTTACTAATTCAATGACTGATATTCATTCTTCTGGTCACGCTAATCAGGAGGAACTTAAACTTATGATTAGATTATTTAAGCCTAAGTACTTTGTTCCTTATCACGGTGAATTTAGAATGTTAAAGAAGCATACTGACTTAGGTGTTAGTTGTGGTATTCCTAGAAGAAATACTTTTGTTCTTGAGAATGGTGATGTTGTTTCACTAAAGAAAGGTGAACTTTATAGAGATGGCAAAGTTCAAGCAGGAGAAGTTTATGTTGATGGCTCTCGAATTGGTGATGTTGGTAGCGCTGTTATAAAAGATAGAATTCTTATGAGTAATAATGGTATTTTAGTTATTATTGCTAATATTGATACACAACACAATATGTTAATTGGTAATCCCACTATTACTACTAGAGGATATATATTAGTAAATGAGAATGCAGATCTAATTCGTGATATTCAAACTACTGCTGCTGATATTATAAACAAAGAACTTAAAACTAAGAGTTTTAATTTTAATGATTTAAAATCAAATATGATTAATGGTCTTATTCCAATGCTTTCTGATAAGACTGGTAGAATTCCTATTATACTTCCTATTGTTATGGATATTAAATCAGATAATTTAAACAAGGATAATAAGAAAGTAGAAACTAAGAATAATTAATATAAAGCAAAAACTATTGTCAAATAATTGGCAATAGTTTTTTATAGTAGTTAGTTGTTATAAAATGATTTTTTTAAAATAATTGTCTTTTTACTTTGAGAGAATAACTCCTGCGGTATAGGTAAATCGTTGTTCTAATTTATATTTGGAGTTGTATTAATATATAGATTAAGGTTATAAGGATTATTCTATAGTATTTTAGTACAGAATAAAATTTACATTGGTAATGCAGGAGTTACCATCAGTGTAATAACTTTTTCATTTGAAACTAGAGCGTAATGTGTTGTTACTCTAGTAATAACCTCCTTGTTTCAGATTTTGCCCGTTCTTAAATCTAATTAATGTTTCTAATGTTAATTAATGAACTTTTTTAAAAGCTTCAAAAAGTTTATTAATTGGGTAGGCCTTAATATCGGGTTAAGTATACTACAGGGTTTTACACTTGTCAACAGTTTTTTGTTAATTTTGTCAATTTATGTCTAATTACTTGCAGTTATCCACAGGAGGTGTTGATAACTATATCTTTGTAATTATTTCATTACTGTAAAATAGTGTAAACTTTAAAACTATTTAGCCTATTAGATAAATAAAAAAGAAAATATATAATTATATACATTTCCTCAATATCAACAACATCTGTCATACAACATTTTCAATATTTAACTTTTAATTTCAAACCGTTACAAATTGTAACGGTTTCATTACCTTTTTCTTTAAGCTTTTTAAGCACTCTCCAATAATTTCTAGGATTATTACTTTCTGATACATTGTACTATATCAAATGATTATCTTTATAGAAATAAATATATTATAAATTATTATACTTTAAAATTATTTATTATGAAAACCTCAAGGCTTCATAATACCCCAAGAAGACTATATTACATAGGCTTATGGGGATAAATAAAAAAAGAAAATATATAATTATATACCTTCTATTTATCTTACTATTAATATTTGACCTACTGATAAGAGATTTGAAGAGAGATTATTTAACTGTTTTAATCTATCTACTGTAGTATCATATTTCTTAGCTATACTGTATAGAGAGTCTCCTCTTTGAACAGTGTAAGTTGTCTCTAAGTTAGTAGATGTGGGTATAAGAAGAACTTGACCTATAGATAGTATGTTAGTAGTTAAATTATTTAAATTTTTTATAGCATCAATAGTAGTATTATACTTTTTAGCTATGCTATATAGAGAATCTCCTTTTTGTACTGTATAAGTAATAGTATTCTCCTCTTTTTCTTCATCACTTGCCTTATCTGATGGTAGCTTTAATACTTGACCAATACTTAATGTATTACTAGTTAGATTGTTTATTCTCTTTAGTTCATCCACAGTGGTGTTATATTTATTAGCTATTGAATATAAAGAATCACCCTTCTTTACAGTATATGTTGCCTCTGGTAATAGAGCACTTGGTATTTTTAGTAGTTGACCTGTTGATAGAATATTTGATGTTAAGTTATTAAATTTCTTTATCTCATCCACAGTAGTGTTGTTAGCTTGTGCTATTCCATATAAAGTATCACCTTTTTTGACAACATAAACATTTTCCTCTTCCTCATATATTTCTTTAGTAGGAATACGAAGAACTTGACCTATCTGAAGAGTATTGGATGTAAGATTATTTTCTTTTTTTAGTTCTGTGACTGTAGTTCCTAGTTTGGCCGCAATACTATATAGAGAGTCTCCTTTTTGAACAACATAGGTATTAGTTATTAATCCGTCTGGAGCAACATATGGTACCCCTATATAGTTTGCTACTGCAGATATTACAGCCTCTGCTAATTCTTCATAGTTCTCTTTTAGAAATTCAACATCCTTGGTATTATCAATAAAGCCATACTCAACTATTAGTGGTTCTAGATTGCCAGTATTTCGATGAATGAAATAATAGTCTTTTGAGGTATCACTCGGTAACCTTCTTTGATAGTACTTCCTAGTTGTTTGACCGGTAGCTCCAATATTTTCTAGTATTCTCTTAGCAAGAGTATCTCTGTTTCTTAGTGCATAGATGACTTCTGCGCCCTCACCGCCACCTGAATTTACGTGGTTTGATATTAATATAACATCAGAAGAATTGCCAAACTTACTTAAAATGGTATTTACTCTGTCAGTTGGAGACAAAGTTGTATCAGAGTCCCTAGTTATAGCTACTGGTATACCTAACTCTTTAAATCTATCATACATATATTTTGATATCAATAAGTTATAATCCTTCTCTAAGAGATTATTACCTGTAGCTCCTGAATCCGTGCCTCCGTGTCCTGGATCAATTACCACTTTACGAGTAGCTCTGTCTTCATTATTATTCATTAGTTATCACCTTCAAAATAGTATATGTAATTGATATAAAAAGGGTTAATTCTATAATAAAAAAGATACTAATTTTATTTTCTTAGTATCTTTTAACTATTAATTTATAGCAGTATTATTTACATATAATTTATAACCATTAAAATCTATATTACTATTAGTAGTATCAGCATTATCTAATGATGTTATATAAGTATCTCCGGTTAATTTTATTTTTGATGTTTTATCTAACTTTAATGTAATACTTTTAGCGGTATTATCATTGTTTATCATACCTTCATAATAAGAATTATCTGTCATATTTATAGTAAGAGTGGATATAGAATCTACGACTATATTTCCAGTTACTTTTTGATTTGTCATATTTAGAGTTACTACTCCTCCATTATTTCCATTATTACCCCAAGAATCCTTTTGTATTCTTAAGAAATTACCATCTTTATCTTGATTTATTATATTATTATTCTCTAAATTTATTTCAGCAGTAGTATTGGTTACATATAGAGTGTCTCCATTATTGGTTGTTATCTTACTATTTTTTGATGTAAATGTAGCAGTCCCTTCAGCGGCATCACCACTCATTGATTGATAAATGAATATTAAATTATAAATATTATTTTATTTTTTAATTAATATTAAAAGAGATTAATGGTTAGTTAATCTCTTTATTATTGTTTTTTAATAATCTTAATGTATTTAATATACATAATACTGTTACACCAACATCTGCAAAGACTGCTTCAAACATAGTAGAAACTCCTAGTAGAGTTAATATTAATACTAATAACTTTACTCCTATTGCAAAGATTAAATTATCTTTAATTATCTTACTAGTACTTTTAGATATATTAATTGCTGTTACTATTTTATCTAGGTTATCATTCATTATTACAACATCAGAAGCTTCAATAGCAGAGTCTGTTCCTAAACTACCCATAGATATTCCTAAGTCAGATAACTTTAATACTGGTGCATCATTAATTCCATCACCTACGAATGATACAATGGAATTTTCTTCTTTATTCTTAATCATCTTCTCTAAACAGTTATATTTATCTGTTGGTAGCATCTCATAATTTATATTTTCTATATTTAATTCTTCTGCTATTTCTCTAGCTTTTTCTTCTGAATCTCCAGTAAATATATGTACTTTTATTCCCATATCTTTTAATTTATTTATAGTTTCTTTAGCACTATCTTTTATTTCATCTTTTATTTCGATACTAGCTACTTCTTCATTATTTATTACTATATATATATTACTATTATTTTCTTTAGTATTACAGAATTTACTATTACCTATCTTTATTTTATCTTCTTTATAAGTAAAACTTATTCCTTTACCAGATATCTCTTTAAAATCTTTTACTTCTTTACTAGTAATTGATTTATTATATTTTTTTAATACTGACTTTGCTATTGGATGATTTGATAGAGATTCTCCTGCTGCAAATATTTTCATTATTTCTTCTTCTTGATATTCTTTATTATATATATTTATTTTTGATATATAAAATTCTCCTGTAGTAATAGTTCCTGTTTTATCAAAAACTATTTCTTTAATATTTTTAATATTATCTAAATAATTACTTCCTTTTACTAATATTCCCTCTCTAGAAGAAGCTCCTATTCCAGCAAAGTATGATAATGGAACTGATATAGCTATAGCACAAGGACAAGATATTACTAATATAGTTAATCCTTTATAAATACTTTCTTGGTAAGTTAGACTTGTAAATAATGGTAGTAGTACTGTAGTTAGAATAGCCACTACTATTACTCCTAATGTATATTTTGAAGAATATTTTGATACTATTTTTTCTGTTTTTGTTTTTCTTTCAGTAGCAGCTTCTACTAATTCTAATATTCTATTTACTGTAGAATCTTTATAGATAGAGGTTACTTTGACTTCAAGTAAACCTCCTTTATTTATACTTCCGGATAGAATATTATCTCCAACTGAGATGGATACTGGTACTGATTCTCCTGTTAAAGCACTAGTATCTAATGCCCCATTACCTTTTGTAATTGTGCCATCTAGTGGTACTCTCTCGCCTTCTTTTACTACTACTATATCACCTACTTTTACTTTAGTAGTTGGTGTTACTATTATTTTATCTTTTTCTTTTAAATTTGCAGTCTCCTCTTTTATATTCATTAGATCTTCAACAGAGTTACGACTTTTATTAACTGCTATACTTTCTAGTACTTTTCCTAATTCATATAAGAATATTACCATAAGTCCTTCACAAGCATCTCCTATAGCAAAGGCTCCTAAAGCAGATATTGATACTAAAAGATTTTCATTTATTATTTTCTTTTTTAATTGCTTAATAGCAGTTCCTAAAGTCTTATATATTAATATTATATATGCTATTATTATTAATATTGTGTTTATTATACCAGGTGTCTTTAATAGAACTCCTAGTAGGCCTATAAAACCTCCTAATAATATTCTATATATATCACTATAGTTATTTTCTTTTATTCTGTTCTCACTTAATATAGCATCTGGCTCTACTTCATTTACAATTCTTTTTACATAATGAAAGGCATCTTCAATATCTGTATCAACAATTACTGTTGATGAACTAAAATTTACTGAAGCGGCTTTAATATTTTTATCTTTATTCAATCTATCTTCGAGTGTTTTAGCACAATTAGCACAATCTAAGTTTTTAATATTATACTTATATTTCATTAATATGCTCCTTTCCTATATTGAATATTTTTTTTACGTGATTATCACTTAATTCATAATATACTGTTTTACCTATCTTGGTATATTTTACTAATTTAGCAGACTTTAAAATTCTAAGTTGATGAGATACTGCTGACTGTGTACCTCCGACTAGTGTAGCTATGTCTCCGACACATAATTTATTTTCTAATAATACATTTATTATTTTTGCTCTAGTAGAGTCTGCGAATACTTTAAATAGTTCTGCTATATCTATTATAGTATCTTCCTCTAATAATTCCTTTTTTATTTTATTTATATCTTTATTATCTATCATTAATTTATTCCCTTCTACATATGAATATGTATTCATGTATTTAAATGATAGCACTATTCTTAGTATATGTCAACATAATAAAGCAAAAAAGCAAATGCTTTTTGCATCTACTTTTTTGCTTTATACTTTTTATTCAACTTAAGAAAATTGATTTAATCATCTAAATGGTCTATGGCATATTGCGCCTCTTCACTAGTAAATTGTCCACCATATTCTGAAACTAATTGATCATAAATACCTTGTTTTGACATATTCATTGTATTTCTGTAGTTTTTTGCTTGAGCTAATGCATTTGCCTCCCAATCCCATTCGATATTATCAATGGCATATTGTGCTGCATCTTCTTCAAAATTTTCTCCATATTCTGAAATCAATTGATCATAAATAGCCTGTTTTGACATATGCATAATTTTTGCGTAACTTTGTGCTTTCTTAAACGCATTCTTGTATTCTACAGATGGCTCTTTTCCCAAGGAAAATGTTACAGTCACCCTACTGTTTTTTGGAACTTTATGGAGAATTGCTTTGGTTCTTGATATTAACATTAGTGAACTTTTTGTTGAAGATGATAATGAAAAATAATTTAATTTTTGAGATTATAAGCTCAAAAATTTTTTCTAATGACCTTAGGCATTAGAAAACGACGAACTACTTTAGTGTGAGGCGACAAAAAAAGAAAGTCTATCTAGACTCTCTTTCTTTATACTCTTCTAGAGTTAAATTATTATTATAAATATTACTAGCTATATCTCCTACATATCTTAGATGCCAAGGTTCATAACTATATTTAGTTATATCTTCCTTACCTTCAGGATATCTCAAGATAAACCCATACCTATAACAATTTTGGTGTATCCACCTAGTTTCAATCTTATCTTGAATATCGTGTTCTATATAACACTTTTCATCTTTATATATACAAAAATCTAACGCTAAAGAAGTTTGATGTTCAGACTTACCAGGCTCTGCTATTCTAGTTATAGCATAAGCAAAGCCCTTTTCTTCAAGTAATTTATTATAAATTTTCTCTTGATAATCATAATCACGATATCCACTTACTATATCTATATTATAACCATAATTTTTAGCATCCTGCTTTAATCTATCAAATGCTTCTTTTACTACTTTATCTATATAAATATTATCTTTATATTTACTATCTGCTAATACTAAATTATTAGGAATATATGCTCTTGGTAGAGGATTATCTTTATTTACTAAAATACTATAATCCATATTTACCTCCACTATATTATATTCTAATAGTTTAAAATAAATACTTCTTTGACCTATAGTTTAGTTATATTAGGATGTCCCTTCATTAATTTTTTTATACCTATTGGATGGGGAAAAGCTACTGTTAATATTGATTTATCAACTCCTATTACTATTCCTTCTCCAAAGTCAGTGTGACTTATTTTTTCTCCTACTTCATATTCAATATTTTTATCTATTGCTTTTTTTATTCTATTTGTTGCTTTACCTAATACTTTCTTTTCATCTATATCAAGATATTCTTTATTTATTTCTTCAATAAATCGACTTGGCTTATTTATATTTGTATTACCAAATAGCATTCTACTTTTAGCCGCTAATATATATAGTTTTTTCTTAGCTCTAGTTATTGCTACATAGCAAAGTCTTCTTTCTTCTTCAATAGCACTTTGACTACCATCATTAATAGCGTTATAATGAGGGAATATTCCTTCTTCCATACCTACTATAAAGACATAATCATATTCTAGTCCTTTTACTGAATGAACTGTCATTAAACTTACTCTATTTGATCCATCTTGATGTTCTGCTAAATCACTTACTAATGATATTTCATCTAAGAAGTCTTCTAAAGTAGCAGACCCTTGTTCCTCTTCATAGCTCTTAGTTACACCTTTAAACTCATTTAAGTTTTCTAATCTTATTTCATCTTCGAGCAATTTAGATGATGATAATTCTTTTTTAATACCACTCTTCTCTAAGATAGCTTCTACTAATTCGGTAAGTGATAATGTCTTACTCTCTTCGGTTAATTCTTCAATCAGGTTTTTAAAAGCTAGCTCTTTACCTGAAGTTATTGCTTCATATATTGAACTTGATTGTTCTACTGCTAGAGTAGTAAGATTATCTATTGTTTTTTCTCCTATACCTCTTTTAGGAGTATTTATTATTCTAAGTAGACTTACATCATCTTTATGATTACTTATTAATCTTAAATAACATAACAGATCTTTAATTTCTTTTCTATTATAGAAATAGAAGCTTCCTACTACTCTATATTTTATATTCTTTTTTAACATATATTCTTCTACTACACGAGATTGTGCATTAGTACGATAAAGAACTGCTATATCTTCTTCTTTTACACCTTGTTCTAGTAGAGACTTGATTTCATCTGCTACAAAAGAAGCTTCTTCCTTTTCAGTTCCTACTAATTTATATGTAATTTTATCTCCTACTGGTTTATTACTCCATAAATTCTTACTCTTTCTTTCTTTATTATTTTTAATTACATCATTAGCAGCATTTAGTATTGTCTTCGTAGAACGATAGTTTTCTTCTAGTACTACACTTTTGGCTTCTGGATAATCTTTTTCAAAATTTAAAATATTTTTATAATTAGCTCCTCTAAAAGCATATATTGCTTGATCATTATCTCCTACTACAAAGATGTTTCTATATTTAGAAGCTAATATTTTACTAAATGTATATTGTGCTTCATTAGTATCCTGATACTCATCTATCAAAATATATTTATATCTATCTTGGTATTCTTCTAATACATTAGGATATGTCTTAAATAACTTAATTGGTAATATCAATAAGTCATCAAAATCTACTGAGTTTCCTTGCTTTAATTTCTTAGTATATATTTTATAAACCTCTACTACTTTATGATCAAATTCTACTTTAGAAAAGTCTTCAACTGACATTATAGCGTTTTTAGCAGAACTTATTTTATTTTTTATCTCTCTAGGATTATAATAATCTTTAGATAGATTTAGTTCTTTCATTATCTTCTTTATTATTGTTAATACATCATCACTATCTATGATAGTAAAGTTTTTATCATATCCAAGTAGACTATAGTTTTCTTTTAGTATTTTAAGTCCTAAAGAATGGAAAGTTGATATTTGTATATTATAGGCAGTTACTCCTACTAATCTAGTAATTCTATCCTTCATTTCTTTAGCGGCTTTATTAGTAAACGTTATAGCTAATATATTCGAAGGACTTACTCCTTCTTCGATTAGTCTTGCTATTCTATTTGTTAATACTTTTGTTTTACCTGAACCCGCTCCCGCTAATACTAACATTGGTCCATCTATATGATTAACAGCTTTTAGTTGTTCACTATTTAATTGTTCTATATTCATCTTGCACCTCATCTTTCTCTAATTAATTTTATCATTATTAAACTAAGAAGTAAATATATTTTATATAGAAAAGAACTTTAATTTTAAGTTAAAGTTCTTTATAGTGATGATATTTATTTTTATATAAATATTACTCTTTTTTCTTATCTGCGGCTATTAGTTTTTCAATATTATGTATTAAATTATAGCCAGTTTCTGCAAATAATCCACTTAGTGTTATGGCTAAGTTAAAGTCTTTTGTTATGGCAAAATAGAATATTGATACGCTTAGTCCTATTACTATGTTTTGTATTATTATTAAGTTATTATTTATGTAAGGACATCTTTTAGATAGAAAACCTAATACCCAAGTTAATGTTACAGTAAGTAGTGTTATTATTAATTCTGTATTATTGTTTATAAATGTCATATTATCACCCCTTCTTTTTCACTTTATTTTATGCCAAAGAGGTTTTTACTACAATAAAGAGTGTCTAAAAAAAGATTATAAAATTAATTATAATCTTTATGTTTTATTAATTTGTTTCTTTGGTTTTTCTTAACTTTGTAAAATAGTATATTGAATAACCTAGAGCTCCTAATCCTACTGCCCAAGCAATATATATTAGAGCACTACCAGTTTTAGGGTTATCTACTGTACAACTATAGTAGACATCTTCAGAGAAGTCTGCGCCTTTTATTAAAACATCTACTTCTTTTTTATCTGGAGTACAGTTTTTAATCTCTGGTGATTTTACCTTCTCGGTATAACCATCCTCTAAATTATCTTTTGTATATGGGTTAGGATCAAGTTCACATTTAGTGGTTTTATTTCCATCTTTACAGTAATAAGTAATTGTTTCTTTATATTTATCTTCACAAGTTTCATATGTTATAAGGTATACTGCTGGTGCTAATACTGTTTTAGTTATTTCTTCTCCTGTGTGCCATATTAAATCAAAAGGCTTTATATCTTGAAGATCTTCTTTTTTAATTGTTCTTGTTAATGAAACAGCAAAATAGTTTTCTTTACTTTCTCTTTTTATAGTAGTTGATGATGGCAAAAATGAACCGTCATTTAATGTTTTTTTGTCAATACTATAATAATTTACGCCACCACCACCAAGGTCACCTTCTTGTTCTGATTTAAACCAAGTATTATGTGATAGATAAGTATTTATTACGTCATCTTTTTCTTCAGTATAAATTTTATATTTACTTTGTGTTCCATTGATATCTAGTGTAATATCAGTGCCACCATTAAAATAACTATTTGATTTTTCATATAAGTCATTAAGCGACCATGTTATGTTAGTAAGACAATCACCATCTTTTTTATCTCCTTTTGTTAAACATATTTTTCCAGTTTGATCCTCAATTATCTTAGCACCTTTTTCTAAAGCAGGGAAATATGCTGTTCCTTTATGTGTAACGCTTCCCTGATTAGTAACACCATTATCTAAAGTACTATAAACACTCATATCATTAAAGAAATAATAATTCTTATGTGTTTTACAAACTTGTGCTGCATTAACTGTATTAGATAATGATACTGCAGAAATTATGGTAAGAGATGCTAAGCCAACTCTCTTTAATATATTCTTTTTCATCTTATCCTCCTATCCTATGATAATATCATTATAACTTACTTTTATTATAAATGCAAGTAATTTTATAAATATTTTATATTTAGATAAGAATTATAAAACTCATATCTTTTTTGATATGAGTTTTATTTATTTATTTACATAATTCATCTGAAGCTACTGCGGTTAATGTTTGATCTGCTAGAATACCTTTTTTATATGCATAGTAAGCTGCAGCACCTATCATTGCAGCATTATCAGTACAATATTCTATTCTTGGATATGAAAGTTTAATATCTTCTTTATCGCATTCTTTTTTTAGGCTCTCACGAAGCCCTTTATTAGCAGATACTCCTCCTGCTACTATTAAGTTTTTAATATTATATTCTTTTAGAGCACGCATTGTTTTTTTAGTTAGTACTGTGACAACTCTATTTTGGAAAGTAGTACATACGTCTTTTGTTCTTATTTCTTGTCCTCTTTGTTTTTCATTGTGAACTAGATTGATAACCGCAGATTTAATACCACTAAAGCTAAAGTTATAACTTTTATCATCTAATGGGTATGGAAGTTCATAAGTATCTTGTCCTTCAAAGGCTAGTTTATCTACTACTGGTCCTCCAGGATATGGTATTCCTAATACTTTAGCTACTTTATCATAACACTCTCCTACAGCATCATCTAAAGTGCCTCCTATTTTTTCAAATGAATAATCTTCTTTCATATATATTAATTCGGTATGACCGCCACTTACTACTAGAGCTATTAAAGGAAATGTTAATCTTTCTTCTAGATTATTAGCATAGATATGACCCGCTATATGATGAACTGGTATTAGTGGTTTATGAGCAACTAAGGCTATTGTTTTAGCGGCTTGAACTCCTATAAGAAGGCTTCCTATTAAACCTGGTCCATAAGTTACGCCAACAGCGTCTATGTCATCAATAGTCATATGTGATTTATTTAATAATTCTTCTAATACTATTGTTATATTTTCAATATGTTTTCTACTTGCTATTTCAGGTACTACTCCTCCATAGTTTTTATGAATATCTATTTGACTTAATACAACTGTAGCTATTTCCGTACAACCATTTTTAATAATACTAATACTTGTTTCATCACAACTAGATTCTATTCCTAATATATAAGTATCTTTCATTTATATCACCTGTTTTTCCATTAATATTGCATCCTCATCTCCATAATAGTATTTTCTTAAAGCCACTTCTTTAAAACCAAATTTTTTATAGAGATTTATAGCAATTATATTACTTATTCTTACTTCTAGTGTTATATTTACTACTTTGTTATCTTCCGCTACATGTATAAGATAACTCATTAATTTACTTCCTATTCCTCTACCTCTAAATTCTTCTAGTACGATTATATTATCTATTTCTATTCTATCATATATTAAAGAATAATCTAAAGTAGCTACTGTTTTATTTTCTATAACATATTCTATAGATTTACTAAAGGGATTTATTAATTCTTTATTATTTTCTTTTATCATTTTTTCTCCATAGCTTCTGGTAATTTTAGATATATTGGATCCACAGTATGTGGATTTTGTCCTTCGAATGATTTAGTATATTCTACTATTTCTTCTATATTATAATTATTATCTGGTGTTACTACTAATGGGTTATATTTTTCTTTTAATTCTTCTACTTTATCTATCGAAGCAAATTCTTCAGTAATCTTATTATATTTGCTATCATATAGACCTACATAGTAGTTATCGTGTTTGGCATCTATTAATGATAGTATATAATTATTATTATTACCTATAGCTCTTGCTTGTAGTGATGTAATAGTTACTATTCTTATTTTCTTTAGATAAGCAAATATTTTAGCTATTGTTACTCCTATTCTAATACCTGTAAATGATCCAGGACCATTTACTACTATTATTTCATTTACATCATCTGATGACTTGTTATTATTTTCTAATATGTCTTCTATATATTTACTTACATATACTGAATGTTCTCCTGGTATATTGTTATGTATACAAGATAATAATTTTCCATCTTTTAGTAATGCAATAGATACATCAGAAAGCGATGTATCTATAAATAAACTTATCATATTATATCCTCACATATACTTACGTACTTATCACCATAAGGAGTTAACACTAATACTCTCGTATTTTCATCTACTATTTTAATTTTAATATCTAATCTTTCTTTAGGAAGGATATCTTTTATTATATCAGACCATTCAATAATGGTTACTCCTCCTTTTTCAAAGTATTCTTCAATACCAATATCTTCATTTGCATCTTCTAATCTATATACATCCATATGATATAGAGGTAATTCCCCATTATATTCTTTTATTATTGTAAAAGTTGGTGAAGTTACTTCTTCAATTCCCATTGCGTGTGCAAAGCCTTTTGTAAAAACAGTTTTGCCACTTCCTAATTCTCCATTTAAACAAATAACCATATTTGGAAATTTTTCTGATTCTATATTTTGTGCGACCGCTATTGTTTCGTTATCGCTATGTGTTGTTATTTTGTAATCTTCCATTTTCTCACCTTTCTTTTTTCATCTATTTTATTATAACAAATATTATGGATAAAATACAATAGTTTTATATTATTATTTTTTGATATTTTGTTTCTATATAAAAAAATCTAGAATTAATCTAGATTATTTTACTTCTTCAAGTGTTACTTCTGATGTTAGTTCTTTACCATTACGGTTATATGTTATGACTACTTTGTCTCCTGGGTTATGTTTATATAATTCGTAACGTAGTTCAGCAACTGAAGATATTTCTTCTTTTTCAATTTTTGTTATAATATCACCCTTTTGTAATCCTGCTTTTTCTGCTGGAGATGATGATACTACTTCTAGTACTGCAACACCTTTAGTTACTCCTTTTGGTAATGTTATTCCAGATTGCCACAAATAGTAACTATCTGTTATATCTAACATACTTATTCCTATATATGGTCTTCTTACTGTTTCTCCTTTTTCTATTACGCCAGCATAATATAGAGCATCTTCGATTGGGATAGCAAAGCCCATTCCTTCAACACTATAACTTGTAGTAGTAGAGGCTTTTTCTTCAGTTAGTTTTAGTGATGTTACACCAATTACTTCACCATTTACATTACATAATGGACCTCCACTATTTCCTGGATTTAAGGCAGCATCTGTTTGTAATACTTTCATATAATAATCGGATGTATTACCAGAGAATGAGACTGCTACTAATCTATCTTTACCTGACAATATTCCTTTAGTTACTGTTCCACTATAAGTATCGCCAAGGGGAGCACCTACTGCAAATGTTGTATCTCCTAATCTTATATTTTCAGTATTTCCAATTGTAGCAACTTGTTTAATGCTGGCTGCTGAAACTGTTAATACTGCTATATCAGAATATGTTTCTCCACCCAATATTTTGGTATCAGTAGATGATCCATCACTAAATACTACTTTAGCAGAGTTTCCTTGTGATATAACGTGATTATTAGTCATTATATATGCTGTTGATCCTTCTTTTTTATATACAAATCCCGTACCTGTAGATACTGGACTGCCATCTTTATAGCTTTGTACTACTACTGTAGCATCATATACTTTATCTACTGATTTTGATATACTATTTTCATTTATTGTATAATTTCCTCCTGAAGAAGTAGTTATACTTCCATCTTTATTTAATTGATTTAATACTAGATAAGACCATATTGCTCCTCCTATAAAAGCAAAGAAAACTAATATAGGTAGTATTATTTTATTATTCTTTTTCTTCATTATTTCACCATCCTATTATATCCATATAGTTTTGAGGAAAGCCCATTCTATCTAAAACTTTATTTATAGATATAGTATCTATTTTTCCATCTAATAATTCTAATTCATACTCTATTTCTTTCATCATTAATCTAAAATCTTTTTTACTTAATAGTATTTTAAATATTATGATTAGGGCAAATATGTCATTCTTGCCATATATATATTCTCCATCCATCTTTGGTATTTTCATTATTTGATGATATTTAGTATCTGGTATTACTCGTTCTGTTTTATGTTCAAATACTATGTCTTCGTGAGCACATAGGTTACGATAGTTAGAAAGTATTATTAGAATATCTTCGAGTACTGATGGTACAGTATTAAATGTTTCTGCGACTTCTATTTGATCTTCTTTCTTTAGTATGGTATATAATTCACAAACAATACCAAATGATAAGACTTTTACTAATACCCAAAGAGGAATATAACCATAATTATTCATATAGTGCATTGTAGCATTATGGCTATTAGCATTAATTCTAATTTGTCTTTTCATTTTATTTACTAAATCTCTTACTCTTCTTACCTTATCGTGATCACTTGTAAAGTTCTTTGGATTTAAATAGTCTTTTTCACGATAACCATATTTTTTAGATAATTGATAAGAAATTACTGATTTAAGTTGATTTTCTATTACTAGAACATTTTTAAATATTATATTTCTAAATGATCTATCAAATGTAAATAAAGCATATAATTCATCAAATGTAGTACCTGCGATAAATTTATTTTCTTTACTGGATTTCATAAATAAATGTCTATAACCCATAATAAAGAAATAGTTTTCTCTTAGAAGTGTTTCTTTAGCATAGTCCTCATCTTCAATAATCAATCCTTTATCTTTTAATATATCTATTTGTTCATTTATAGTTTTGAATATTTTTTCCATCTATTATGCACCCCATTATTCTTTAATAAAGTATATCATAATTTTCTAAAAATTGGTATATATTTTAAAAAAATAATAATTAATTATAATAGTATTAAAGTATATTAGATTAATAAAAGGAATATACATAAGTTATTGTAACTTGAAGTATATTCCTTTTTTTATTAATTGATTAGAAGAATTATAGTCTAATGGTACATAGCCTCTCTTTAATAGTTCTTCAATTACTATCATATTATAGTTAGCTGCAAATAGAATATTTATTAATAGTAGCATTAATATGCATACTATAATTCCTATTTTAAATGGTATAAAACACATTATTAAGGTTGATACTGCAACTTCTGTCATTAATATGATATAGAACATTTTATAGTTTCTTTTTTTTATTGGATATAAAAAACCTAAGTATATCATTTCTGTAATAAAACCATAATCACATTCAACTGGAGGAGTATATTCATCATATTTTAAATATATTTTTTTCATAGTACCACCTATTATAAGTATACACTATTTTTTATTATTTTTAAAGTTTTTTTGTATTTTATAACAAAAACATAAATTAGAGACCTGAGGCTCTAATTTTCTATAGAAAGACCATAGGCTTTCTATAGCAGTGAGTAACTTTAGTGCGAACTGAAAATAATATTATTTATAATATATCTCTATTGCTTCTCCAATTAATCTAACTAATTTATTTTGATATTCTTCTTGTCTAAGCAAATAATTATCATCAGGATTTGATATAAAACCTGCTTCAATTAGTACTCCTGGATACTTTATATGCTTATACATATAATAAGTATCATCTTTCTTTATTTCTCTAACATTAGATATATTCTGTTTTAAATAGTTAGTTATTACATCCGCAATAAGTTTATTCTCTTTATTTTGACTAGTGTAAAATACTTGAAGGCCTCTCCATACAGGTGATGGAACTGAATTTAAATGAATAGATATATATGTATCTGGAGATAAATCATTTATAAACTTGGCGCGATTATACAAATCTTGTCTTTTTCTATTAACAGTAGTTGTTGATAAATCTTTTTCATCTTTTCTTGTTAAATATACAGTAGCTCCTTTTGAAGTTAATTCTTTTTCTAACTTCTTTACTAATACTAAATTTAAATCTTTCTCTACGGTATAATTATTTTTAGCACCATCATCAACCCCTCCATGTCCTGCATCTAACACTATAGTTTTTCCTAGAAGACTAAGATTATTTACGGTAGCAGTTACTTTAGGTAAACAAAAAGTAATAATTAAAAAGCATATAATTATTAATAGTTTATATTTATTCATATTACACCTATTAATATATATGCTTTTATCTATTCAAAATAACTTCCTCCGATAAATTCTCTTAGAATTGATATTTGAGGTACTGTTTCACTTGGTATTGGTAAAACAAATTTTAGAAGTTCTATTAATCTTTTAGCAGTCAAATACTCTGGATCGTCCTCTTTAATAGTGAATAATAAAGGTTCTGCAAATGTTTTTAAGACTGCTAGTTCATAAGCTAGACTAGAATTAAAGATTACATCAGCATTATCTTGATATGGAAAGACATATTTTTCTTCACCATCTCTTACTGATCTCCAACTATTTAGAGTTTTAGATGGGTTATAACCTCTAGTTCGATTATCTCTTATCATTCTTCTTAATAATCTTATATCAGTCATACTTATTCTATTGTCATTATCTATTCCTAAGTATGTTAATGGGCTTATATATACTTTAAATTTCTTTTTCTTTGGAATATTTGTTAGGATATCTTCATTTAGAGCGTGTAATCCTTCAATAATTAGAATGTCATTTTCTTTTAATTCTACTACTCTTTTATACTCTTTTCTTCCTTCAATAAAATTGAATGTTGGTACTTTTACTTTTACTCCTTTTAGAAGTTTACTAACTTGATTATCGAATAGTTTGGTATCAACTGCTGCTAATGATTCGAAGTCTGGTTTTCCATCAACGCCAATTGGTGTCTCTTCACGTTCGTGAAAGTAATCATCTATTGATAAATGGGTAGGGTTTAGTCCTAAGCTCTTTAGGTATAGGGATAGTTTCATTGATGTTGTTGTCTTTCCTGAACTTGATGGTCCTGATAATAGCACTATTTTATAGTCTTCTTTATTTAATACTATTTGTTCTGCTATGTTAAGTAATTTATAGTCTTGCATTATTTCAGATAATTGTATTATATCTCCAACATTATTATTTATTATAAATTCATTTAGTTCTCCTATATTGGTTATGTTTAAATTACTTCCCCAATTAGAATATTCTTCTAATGAATTAAAGTAATTATTGTGGTGAGTATATTTTTTTACCTTTCCTTGATCATATACTGATGGAAATCTTACTACTATTCCACGATCTTTAATTAATGATAAATCGAAGTATTTTAATATTCCTGTATCTTCAGGTAAATCTCCTATTATATAATTATACATATCTTCTAATTTATATAGTTTGATATAACTTGATGAATTATAGAATAGTGTTCTAGCTTTATCTTCTCTTTTAATACTTTTGAAGTATGCAATTGCATCTTCTTTTGATGTTTCTATTTTTACAAAAGGTATTTTTTGTGATACTTTTTCTTTCATTAACTTCTTGATCTTTAATATATCTTCTTCTTTTACTTCTTTATTTATTTTACAAAATATACCTCTATCTATGGAATGTTTTACTGTAATACTTGTTCCTTTTCCAAGTACTTCAATAGCTGCTAATTCGAATAGGTATATTAATCCTTTTTCATATATTTTATTTCCTTGACAAGTATTTATATCATATAATGATAATCTTCCACTTTTAGTTAAAGTATCTCCACCATTAATTATTCTATTATTATAGTTTCCACAGATAACGCCAAAGGGATAATCTTTTTTTAATGTTTCTGCTACTTCCTTTAGTTTTATGCCTTTTACATATTCTTTCTTTTTTCCATTATCTAAGGTAATTATTATAGTTTCCATATAATCCTCCTACTGTATAATTTTATTATACCATAAAATATTCTTTTTTGTCATACTTTTTTTGGTATAAATGGTGTTACTATATATTATACTATTTATGGGTGATAAAAATGAATTTAATTCCTACGGTTATTGAAAAAAATGATATTGGAGAAAGGGCATATGATATTTATTCTAGATTACTTAAGGATAGAATAATAATATTGAATGGTGAAATTACTGATAGTACGGCGAATGTTATTGTAGCACAATTGTTATATTTAGATAGTTTAGATAATAGTGATATAAGTTTATATATTAATTCTCCAGGTGGTTCTATTACTGCTGGGATGGCTATATATGACACGATGAATTTAATTAAAAGTGATGTATCCACAATATGTGTTGGTATTGCAGCATCAATGGCAGCTTTTATTTTAGCAGTTGGAAAGAGGGGAAAGAGGTTTATTTTACCTAATGCTGAAGTTATGATACATCAGCCTCTTGGTGGAGTACAAGGTCAAGCAACAGAGATTAAGATAGCTGCTGAGAGAATTTTAAAACTTAAACATAAGTTGAATTCTATATTATCTGATGCTACTGGTAAGAGTATAGATGTTATTGATAATGATACTGAAAGGGATAACTTTATGGATAGTAAAGAGGCTCTGAAATATGGACTGGTTGATAAGGTATTAGAAAAAAAATAAGCAATTCTTAGTGAACTGCTTATTTATTTAGCTTAATTTGGTATTTCCAGTCTTAGTATAACCTTCTACTGCTTCTTCAGTAGACCATATTACATCTCTACTTGTTTCAACATATCTATAGTATGAGATTGTTTCATAGTCTCCTGATGGTTTGTTTTCTGATATTTCATTTGAAGCAAACTTAATGTTAAGTTTTAATGGTACAAAATAGATATTTGATTTAGTATTACTATCATAATAGCTATTTAAATTATTAGTGTTTTTAATATATACTTTTACATCAACATAGAATGTACCTCTTCTATAGTATGGCATTAGTTTATAAGTAAAGTTATTTGTTGACAATGAATAATTTGAAATAGTGCTTACTTTGCCATAACTAATTCCTTCATAAATTGAATTATCGCTTTGATTGATATAACTGTTTTCTTCAGATTTATCAAAATAATTTGCTTCTTCTACTGTTGTGAAGTAATATTTATTATTTGGAACATTATTTAACTTTATTGTATAGGAAATATAGTCTTTAGTTAAATCTTCTTTTCTTATAACTCCTAGTGTGTAGTAAGTTTTTTTAGCTACTCCATAATATTCATATTTATTTTCAATATTGTCTCCTGTTTTACTTCCTCTTACCCAGTTAGAATATGTTGTTGTTTCTTTGGCGTATTCGTAATACTTAACTTGAGAAGTGCTACCATTGGAAGTAGTATTCTTGGTACTATCATTATTGGTAGTATTTTCTTTTGTAGTGTTTGTACTACTATTTTTAGTATCTTTAGTGTTAGTAGTATTCTTAGTATCTTTAGTGTTTTTACTATCATTTTTAGTAGTGTTTTGACTGCAATTTCTGCAATCTTTGAAAGAGAATTTTTTAGTAATAGTATCTTTTTCATCACCACATTTTAATGTAGTTTCTACTATATAATTCTTACTCTTTCTTGTTATTTTGGAATAGCTATTCTTTGTATCACAACTAGCTTTTCCATCACTATTAGTAGAGACGATTAATTTCTTCTCAATCATTTCTCCTAATGTTATTTTTATACTTTGTCCTTTTTCTAAAGGCAAGTCTACTCCTTTAAAGTATTCAACTGATACTTTTTCCATATTGTTTATATTACTTGTAAAGGCTTCACTTAGCTTGTTTTTACTTATGATTTTTGAAACAAGCCAAATTACTATTAATGCGAATACAAATATTATAATAATTCTTATAAATAAGCTAAGCCAGCTTATTCTTCTTTCACTTTCCATAAAACCCTCCCTTTATTTAGTTGCGTTATAACTAGATAACCTCCAAGATGCAAATTAATAGACATATGATTATTAAAACTATTATAGATATGATGCTGTTAACAATGGTATTTATTTCTCTCATTAGTTTTATAATTTTATCTTCTAGCATAATACATTCCCTAAAATTGAGACCTATTATAGCACACTAGTTTTTACTTGTCAACAGTTAAATACACAATCGTACAGCCATCATTTAAGTTGTCAGTATGGAACTTTATAACTTCTCTTCGATGGGATAAAGCTTCATATACTGACTTCTTTACTAGTCCCTTTCCCTTGCCGTGAATTATTAATACTTTGTTGTATTTTAGTACTAGACTATCGTCTATGAAATCATTTGTTGCTACTCTAGCACTTTCTGTATCAAATCCGTGCAAATCTATAAATGGTAAATTGTTTAAAAATATATCTTTCATATTTGCTCACCTGTATTTAATATTATAACAAAAAAATTGAAATAATAAAAGAAAAGATTACACATATGGTAATCTTATTGTAACTTTTGTTCCTATATTTGGTTTTGAATTATATATTAGTTCTCCATTATGGGCTTTAATTATTTCATTTGAAATGGCTACTCCTAGTCCTGTACCAGTTTTCTTAGTAGTATAAAACATCTCTTTGACATTACTTAATGTTTCTTCATCCATTCCAATACCATTATCTTTTACTATAACATTTATATAATTTTTGTTTATTTCACTTGATATTGTTATTAGTCCTTCTTCTATTATTGCTTCATAACTATTTTTTACTAAATTAATTAATACTTGTTTTAGTCTTTCATAATCGCCATTTATATATATTTCATTATTAACTTGTTCTATATATTTTAATTTTATATTTTTATTCTTAACTATTATTTTTATGCAATCATAGACGTCATCTAATAATAAATTTAAATCAAATGTTTCTTTTATTATTTTGATTTTATTGAATTCTAGAAAATCATTCATAATATTTAGACTACGATTGATTTCTTGTTTCATTATCATAATATATCTATTTGCTTTATCTTTTTTATCTATATCTATCATATCTAGATATCCTTTGCAGACCGCTAATGGATTTTTTACTTCGTGTGTTAACTTGAATAGTGCATCTTTTATTATTTTATCTTTTTCTAATTTTTTTATTGAAGTATTTAGTGATTGCACTCTTTCTGTTATTTTAAATATATAAACCACAAAGAAGGTTACAAAGTAATATATAAATACTATTATTAGTAATAATAGAAAATCGTTTATAGATATATCTACTTCTTTAAAGAAATATTCAAATGATAGAAAGAAACCTTGAAGTACTGCAATTGATAGAATAAAGCTTTCTGAACTTAGTCTTTTTTTATTGGCACAAAGATATAGTATAAAATATGATAGGTATTTTATTCCTGTTATTATATAGAAATTATCTGTGTGAAACATAAAATAGCAATAAGCTATATTAATTATAGAAAGTACTGCTCCTACAAAAGGTTTCTTTTTTAGATAACTTATCACTATGGGAATATTACAGAATAATAGTATTTTACTACTATTGGTTATTGTTCCATATCTTAAACATAAATATAATGAAGTAAATAACGCTATATTTAGTATTAGTTGATTGTATGATTTGGTTATTGTTTCTTTGCAGCAAATACAGACTAAATATATTAGCAATGGGAATATTATAAGTATGATATTAGGTATAATATTTTCAATAATTGAGGTATCCATTTATTTCACCTTTTCCTTTTACTAAAAATAGTATATACTTTTTATTTGTCGAATTTTGTCGAAAAATGTCAAAAAAAAGAACTTTTTGTTCTTTTTTGGCTGTTAATTACTTTAAATCATCTATATATTTCTTTAATTTCTTAGCATCTGAACCTAATATTATTTTTAGTTGATCATCAATTTCTACTACGCCCTTAGCTCCTAATTTTAAAATACCATCTTTGTTTGCTTTTGATACATCTTTTAATGTTACTTTAAAACGGGACATTTCTACTTCAGTACTTAAAATGTTTTCTTTGCCTCCTAGTAAATCGACTAATTTATTAAGTTCTAGCTTTAAATCTTTTTTATTCATTTTTACTACTGAAAAGGCTATTATTAATAACACTGCTATTATAATTATGTATTGATATGGTTCCATTTAATTATTCACCTCTATTACATTATACTACTTTTTTTTATTTATAACAAGATAATTGTTAATTTAAATGGTATTATAATTTGAAAAGATTAAATGATTTTGTAGTTAACTATTTGTTAATTATTTTTCTTATTTATAAATGGTGTTTATTTAAGATATGAGATAATTATTGAAATACTTATTCGTGATATACTGTAGTTGTGAGTAGGAAATGAAAGAGAAGTTTTTAAATAATTCTATAAGTAAGATAAAGAAGAAAAATCCAAACTTTAGCGAGGAAAAACTTGAGGAAATTGCCTATGGACTTGAAGCTATTTATCTTACTGTAACAAAGATAGTAATTATCTTTATATTAGCTTTTATTTTAGGAATATTTAAAGATATGTTGATTATTATGATTTTTTATAATATTATTAGAACTACCGCATTTGGAATGCACGCAAAGAAAAGCAGTCATTGTTTAATTATTTCAATTCTCTTCTTTATAGGAGGAGCACTTATTGCTAAGTACGTTGACATTCCTTCTTATATAAAGATAAGTCTTAGTTGTTTATCATTTATATGTTTAATTAAATATGCACCAGCGGATACCTACAAAAGACCTTTATTGAATGCAAGGAAAAGAAAAATTTATAAGATTTTCACTTTGATAAATGGCATTATTTATTTGATATTAATTGTTGTATTTAGAGATAGTGCTATTAGTAATTATTTATTCTTGGGGTTATTGGAAGCTACTTTGATGATTCACCCTTTAATTTATAGGATGTTTCAATTACCATATAATAACTATAAAAACTATGATGTTTCTTATAGTTAATATGGAATAAGAAGTAAAGGAGGTACAGTATGTTTGCATCATTATTATCTTGGATCGGTTCATTGTCTTCTAACTTAGGTACTAAAGCTTGCATATTATGGTTTGCTGATGAACCTAAAATGCCAAAATCTTTATTAAACAAATAATCTGCACAATAAATAAAAGATCACAATTTGTGACCTTTTTATTTTGTTTCTTTATCTATGTTATTCTTAATTGTTAATTCTTGTATGTATAACTCATCTGTTACTTTTGTTTTTGCTTCAAAGATATCACTCTTACTTAGTATCATTTCTACTAGTAATAAGCCGTGACCTCTGTTTTTACCCTTTGTACTATATCTTTCTTTTCCTATTTTATTAAGATCTATATCATTAGCGTAAGTATTAGAAATAATTATTTTTGCATTACCATTTATTAAGTAAACTTCTATTCCTAATAATTTTTTATCTGATGCTGCGCTAGCTTCGATGGCATTATCTAAATATACACCAATTAATCTTGCCAATTGTTTGAAATCATTGGTCTTTAAATCTTTTAAGAAACAATTTTCTATTTGTTTTGAAACGTTAACTGTTGTATCAATATCTTTTTCTCCAGCTTCTAGAACTTTATAATAGAAAAATCCTTTTAAACCATTTGATGGTAAATATTTAAATTTAGAATACTTTGTTTTTCCTTTAGTAACTTTATCACCAATTATACTGTCAATATATCTTAATACTTCAGCTTCTTTCTCACGACCATTAATTTTACTTTTTATAGTCATAAGTTCATTTTTATTCTCATGCATAGTTGATCTTTGTTTTTCTATGTCTGTTTCATACTCTTTCATAACTGTTAATAAATCGTCATACCTTTTGGTAATATTTTCATTATCTGATTTTTGTTTAAATAATAATAATAAAATTAATATCAGTGTAATTATAACCAGTATGTAATAAAGTATATTATCATCGAATTCAAAAGTTTTTATTAATCTATAGAAGAATACAGCTAAAGATAGTAAGGTTAAAAATGATACGAATACTATCTTTTTATTTGTTGATGGATTAAAATTTACCACCTTCTTTAATGGCTTTCTAGCGACATAAATTAATAAAATCATTAGAATACTAACACATATGGTACATATTGCACTGCCAGCTAGATGTGCATAGAAGTAAGCTTTTCCAACTAATGCATAAATAAAGAATGTTGTTACTATCAAATCAGGAATTATTGCTGCGATTGAATATATTATTGTGGAAAATAATGCTTTTCCAGTTTCTATATTAAACATTGCTTTTAAAGTTAAGAAGATTATTAAACTTAATAAAATTGTTTTTGGTGTTCCAGTAAGATAAGAACTAATTAACGAAAGAAATGCGCTGCTACATAAGAATATAAATATATTATAGAATTTATCTTTCTTTCTGAATTCTTCAAATACTATTTTGCCAAAGAAACACACAGAAACATCTAAAGATATACCACTTGCAAATGCATTAATAACTTCCGACACGTTTCCTCAACTCCTTTCTAGCAGCAGGAGTTAGAAGTAGTGTACTGTCTCCATTTTTAAAATATATTGTAAACTTTGCATAATCTATAAACTTTATATTATCTAGATTGACTAGACAAGATTTGTGTGTTTGGAAAAATGGTGATCCTAAATCTTGTTTTAATTTCATTATGGTATCAGAAATAAACTTTTCATCCTTATTTGTTAAATGTATTATGCATTTATTTTGAGATGGTGATTTTTCTATATAGTTAATTTCTTTATAGAATATTTTATTATATACGTGACCATATGTAAAATCTATTGATTTATTCTTACACAACTTTTTAAGCACGTGTTCTATTGTTTGACCTAACCTTTCTTCATATCTATGATATTTAGAAATAAAGTCTATTGCCTGTAATCTTGAATAGAAGATATCATTTTTGCACTCTGAGTGTGCTGTTACAAATATTATTATGCTATCATCATCTATTTCTCTTATTTCAGAAGCTATTTCTAAACCACTTACTATTGGTAGTTCAATATCTAAAATATAAATTTTAGTATCAGCCTCTTCTTTTATCATTTCCTTTAATTTATCATCAAATCTTGTAAATTTATGTATTCTATATTCAATATCATAATTCATCATAGTTTTGGTTACTGCTTGACTTGCTCTATCTAATGCGTTGGTACTATCATCGCATAGTATAAATTTTATCATTTTATTTGCCTCCATCATTATAGTATCATAATAGTATCATATTATTAATACTCTAATTTTTAGGTTTAACCGCCTCTAATTCTTTTATTAAATTATAAGAAATAATATCATTTGATATTTCAATCAATTCAGAAGAATGTTTTATTCTTTCTTGAAGATATTCTTCTGATATTGGTTCGTTATTTATCGAATATATTTCTCCTTTTGGTGAATTGTAGTAAATTTTTGATGTTAAGAAAGATCCATCTACAAATGTTACTATGTTATCATCTTTTAAATTGAAGATATCTTGACCTAGTTGGTACTCGCTATGAATACCAAGCATATTACCAATTGTTGGTAATGCATCTATCATACCCATTGGGGTAGTTACTTCTAGATTAAATTCTTTATCTTTAGTCCATATGATAAATGGTACTTTTCTATCTAACTCGTAATTATATTCATTGTATGAAATATATCCTTCGTCTTCTTCTGTTTTTACTGTGTCTGTTATTGGATCATAGTTATACAAGGTATTGAAATCACTGAAATCTAATCTAGCGTCGTGATCACCGTATATTATTAAGACTGTATTATCTAATAAGCCCGACTTATCAAGATTGTCTACAAATTCACCAATTGCTTGATCTGCATAATGAACTGATCTTATATAATTTCCCATCGTGGTTCCATTTAAATAATTTCTTGTTATTGTTTGATTATTGATATCTACGTCTATTGTGGTAGGATATTCATCCATTAGATCTAAATCACTAAATGGAGTGTGATTAGTTAACATTATAAGCAGTCCATAATATGGTCCTTTTTCTGTTTCTTTGATATTTTTCATTATTTCAACAGATTGTTTAAAGAATGATTTATCAGATAAACCTAATCCTATTGTTTCATCTATTGTATATGAATTTTTGCTATAAAACTTGTCATATCCTAAATTTTTATGCATTGTGTTACGGTTCCAAAATTCTCCCGTGTTAGCGTGCATACTAAATGTATAATAGCCTTTTTCTTTTAATAATCTCGGGGTTGCCACATATTCTCTATCGAAGTAATTTACAAATACTGTGCCTTTATTTGATGGCATAAGAGATGTATTGAAAGTAAACTCTGCATCGCTACTTGTCCCTACTCCTACTTCTGAATAGAAGTTACTAAAGAATATTCCTTCTTTGGCTAATTTGTTTAGATTAGGGGTTACTTCTTTATTATTAAAGCTTAGATTCATTGGAAATGTTTGAATACTTTCTGCGTGTATTACTATAACATTTTTTCCTTCGAATATATTTGTGTATTCATTGTTTATTTGTTTATATTTATGTTCTTTATAGTATTTAGAAACTTTTTTTAGTGAACTATCGCGTCCAAATATACTATTTATCTTCGGCGTTAAGCTTTGAATTAAGTCGTCTACTTGATATACATAAACGCCATAATTCATAACTACGGATTCTCTATTCCACAGTTTATATAATCTAGCCCAAGCATTTGATGGCATAAATATAGCTCCTACTAATATACAAACCAGTGATGTTAGTAGGCCTTTCTTTACTAGTTTTTTCTTACTTTGTATTTTTGATGTTTTGAAATAATCTTTCTTTTTTAAATAGTGGTAAGAACAACATATGAATATTATTTGCCAAAGATATATAAAGTCTATTGGCTTTAGGACATTTTCTACTATTGCATCACTAACATCTGCGGCAAAGACAGCTGTCGCTAATAGAGATATAGATGCAAATGAACTGTAATAGTGATAATATATACTATTTATTACACACACTACATCTAGTATTATTGACACAATTATAAAATATTTTATTCTATTCTCTTTTTTAAATAAAAGGGAAAATAAGGATAATATTATTAAATATGCTATATCTATCAGTAACGGTGATATACTCAGTCCGTTTCTTACCGTTATTAATCTCAGTATCAGATCATTTGATAATAAGGACAAAACGAAAATCACCACTAATAGATAGTTGTTTTTTATCTTTAAAAAATATTTTTTTAAATTCAGTTTTTCTTTTTTCTTATTAATCATTTTTCATCACTTACGCTAATTATACCATAAAAATAAAAAAATGTGAATTCAATCACATTATTTTTCAGTAGTAAAACCAAATTTTTTATTGAATTTTTCTACTTGTCCCTTTTTAGATCCTAAATTTTGTTTTCCAGTATAGAATGGATGACATTTTGAACATACTTCTATTGGAAATGTTTCTTCGCTTCTTGTAGTGGCAGCTTCGATTACATTACCACAAGCACAAACAAATTTAGTTATATTTTCATTTGGATGAATGTTCTTTTTCATTTTTTCTCTCCTTCCGCCATGACAAAAAGTCATAGTAATAAATTTACAGGTTATATTATATCAGTTATTTTCTAAATTTTCAACTATTATTTGAAAAATTTTTTCATATCCCTTGCTATTTGGTATAAATTTTGTTTGATTTGCGATATAATTTGGATTGTTATCTAGTTGCTTGCTTAAATCTATATATGTATAATTGTATTTGTTACACAGTTTATTAAGATTATAATTTGCATATTCGAAAATATCATTATCTTTGCCAAGAGTGTTATAAAAACCTAAAATGTATACTTTTTTATGATGAAATTTGTTTATATAGTCTAATATTTCCTGATATTTATCTAGTATATTATCAATATAAGTATATATATTTTCGTTATTTTGTTCTAATTTATAATATAATTCATTCATTCCTAGGGAGATTGTTATTATATCTGCTTTTTTTATTAACCTATTTAGAGTATAACCGTCTTTTGTTTCATTATACTTTATTATTCTCGCTATGTCTTCGATTGTATAATCGTTGTTGGTAAATGTTTTATTATATTCTTTTAATTTGTTTTTATTACTTAGATAATCTTTTATGTGATCGTTGTAACCATATGTTACTATGTTATATTCATTTGTTCCTTTAGATATGGCATCTCCGATGGTTAAGTAATATAGTTTTTCATTGATTGTTTTATTATATATAAAGTAACACGATAAAAAAGAATTATTATTAAACATACTTTTTTCATATTTCACCTAGTCCTAATTAAGTATATTTATATTAATTCTATTTTAGCACCTACTTTGGATAACTTGTTACATATATCATCATATCCTCTTAAGATATATTTTATATTGTCAATAGTGGTTGTTCCTTCGGCGATTAAACCGCATATTAGCATTGAAGCTCCCCCTCTTAAATCAGTTGCGGTTACATTTTTGCCGGTTAGTTTTGTTACTCCCTTTATTTTGGCAATTTTATTATCTTTTACTATTATATTGGCACCCATACGATTGGTGTCATAGATATTTTGAAATCTATTTTCCCAGATTGTTTCTTCTACTATACTTGTACCACTACATTGAGTTAGGAATGGTATTATAGGTTGTTGAAGATCTGTTGGAAAACCTGGGTATGGTAGTGTTTTTATATTAACAGCGTTATATTTTCCAGTACTTAATATGGTTATTGAATCCTCTTCAATTGTCATATTGACACCAGCTTCGATTAGTTTTGAAGTTAAGGCTTCGATGTGTGAAGGGATTAGATTTTTAATTGTTAGATTTTCTCCTAGTAGAGAAGCTATTATTAGATATGTTCCAGCTTCTATTCTATCTGGTATTACTTCGTGAAATGATTTATGTAAATAATCTACTCCAGTTATGGATATTACGTTTGTTCCTGCTCCTTTTATTTTAGCGCCCATAGTATTTAAGAATGTTGCGACGTTTACTATTTCGGGTTCTTTAGCAACGTTTTCAATGATTGTTTTTCCTTTAGCTTTTACAGCTGCTATCATTGTATTGATAGTTGCACCAACGCTCGGCATATCTAAATATATTTTAGTGCCATTTAATTCTTCGGCATCGATTATAAAATGATTGCCTTCTTCTTTTACTGTGGCTCCTAATGCTTTATATGCTTTTAGGGTTTGATCTATTGGTCTTTCACCGATAGTACAGCCTCCTGGAAAGTACATCTCTACATGCTTATATTTTCCTAGTAATGATGACATAAAATAATAAGAGGCTCTTAGTTTCTGAGACATTTCTTCTGGAATTTCTTTATTTATTATTTTTGATGAATCTATGGTTAGGATACCTTGTTCTCTTTTAATGCCGGCATTTAAGTAGTTTAGTATTTCTTCCAAGGAATCTATATCTGAAATGTTTGGCACATTACTTATTTTTACTTCTTCATCGCATAGTATAGCAGCAGGTATTAGTGCTACAGCACTATTTTTTGCTCCACTTATTTCTATTTCGCCAGTTAGTTTTCTTCCACCTTCAATTCTTATTTTTGGCATTTTTAACGCTCCTTTCATAGGCAACTCTTACTTTAATTTTAAACTTTTATATTTAGTGTGTCAATTGATATTACTTATTTTGACAGTGAATTTACAATGAATTATTTTATAAATATATATATTATTCCTAATACTAGTAGAATAAAGCCACCTATCAAAGTAGATATTTTTCCGTATTTTTCGTTTAATATATTTCCTAAATTTAAACCTAAGTATGTGAAGGATAGACTTGTAATAAAGAATATTAATGATGATAATAGATATTTTTCTGTTATTCCTCCTAATCCTATCCCGGTAGTTAGACTATCTATGCTGACTGATAAACCAAATAATAAATAACTTGGTATTGTTAAAAGACTCTTTTTTTCTGTTTCTTTGAAACTTGATATAATCATTTCTATTGATATTAATGATAAGATGATTCCTACTAATATATTGGTATTTAAGATTATCTTGCTTGTTACATATGAGCCTATGGTGAGACCTATTAAAGGCATTATAAAGTGGTAGATGCCTACTATTAGTGATAATATTATTTTATTCTTTTTTTCTATTCCCTCTGTTCCGTATACTAAGGCTAGAGAGAAAGCGTCCATAGATAGACTTACTGCAATTAAAAAAATGGTTAGTAATTTCATTAGATCACCTAACCAATTATATGCTTATTTTATTAGAATATTTTGTTTATTGTCTCTATTACCCAAGATTTATATTCACTATTTTCTTTTTGTTCTAAATCTGCTAAACATAAGTTGGGAAATAATACACACCACCAGTTATCTCCTTCAGCGGCACCTATACTTATGACTATTGATTCATAATAGCCTTCTTTATAAGTTATTCCGCGATAAGTTTTACTTGGAAAATAATTATAACCGTAATTTACATTATAAGAGACATCATAATTATTATCTTTAAATATTCTGCCAACATTTTCTTCTATTACAGGGATATTTTCGTTGATTTTTTTTCTTGCTTCTTTTATACTTTTTTCATCTTTTAGAATATTATAAGTGTTTTTTTCTAGATAGGTTTTTACTTGTTTTTTGATGTTTTGATCTTGAGCCGAATTACTATTTGGAATTACTCTTAATCTAATCGCAGAGTTTGGTATGACTACGGTATTCTTTTTTATTTCACTATATATTAAAATGGAAGTAATTATTGCTATTATTAAAACAATTTTCTTCATAATAAAATCACCCTTTCTATTAAATTATGGGTGATTTTATATATACATATACACCTTTATACATGATATGATTAAATATCATACCTTTCTAACATCACTATTAGAATTTTCTCCATTTAATAATAACATTATTAATGTAAAGAGACTTAAGTTCGGATAGTTGTTACCCTACATATTAACCCTTTCCCTTAATCCTTTAGAATTATATCATACATAAACACTGATGTAAATGTTTTTTTAAAGAAATGGGAAAATATAATTTATAAATTATTTTGTGATGGTGTAATTTGTTATTTTTCAATTTTTATTACTATTTTATATTCTTTATCTTCATCAAATTCTTCAATAGTGGCGTTGTAACCTGCTACTTTGATATCTTCTAATGTATCTTTTACTAATCTAATTGCGGTAGCAAGACGAATTTTAGTTAAAGAATCATCTTTTTCTTCTTTATTTGTTGCGACATTTTCAATATTTGGCATAACCGTTACTCCCTCATTTTTGTTTTCATTATCAGTATTCTCTGGTAATACTTGAGTCATTGTACTTGATGAGTCATCTTGATTTAGACTGCTGATGTCTACAAAATCAGTATTTTTTACTTGTGTATATACATTTGGATTGTCGCTTGTTTTTTCATTTGAAACAACAGGAGCTGGGGAAGAGATTGGTTTTTCTTCTTCCTTTGGACTGTCTAATGTGTTTAATACATTACTAGTGCTATCACTATATATACTTGGAGCTGTACTAGGTGTAATTACTGGTTTTGGTACCACTGGAGTTACTTCTTGATGTTCTTGTTCTATACTATTATGAGGATTTTTTGGTAGGCCTAATAAGTTTTTAATATAATCATCTGTGTCTCTGACATTCATTCTTTCAGAAATTATTTTATTTAAGACTTCTTTTTGTAAGTCTTCATCTTTAATTTGAAGCAAGCATCTTGCGTGCCTTTCAGAAATTAAGTTATTCATAAGTGCAACTTGAACTTCATTAGTTAGGGCAAGTAGTCTCATTTTATTAGCTATTGTTGATTGGCCTTTTCCCATTCTTTTTGCTAATTGTTCTTGAGTAAAGTTACCCATATCTAGAATTTTCTTATATGATTTTGCTTCTTCGATTGCAGATAAATCTTTTCTTTGAATGTTTTCGATTAAGGCAAGCTCTGCACTGGTTTGGTCGTCCATAGAACCTATTATAGCTGGAACTTCGGTAAGACCAGCAATTGTAGCAGCTTTATATCTTCTTTCTCCGGCAATTATTTCGTACTTGCTACCTAAATCTCTTAATATTAGTGGTTGAATTATTCCGTGTTCTTTTATTGAATTAGCTAATTCATTTAATGCTTCTTCATCAAATGTTAATCTAGGCTGAAACCTATTTGGAATAATATCAGATAATCTTACCATTACGACTTCTTTGTTCATCTTCATAATTATACCCTCTTTTCGCTTCTTCTTATCTACTTTAATATAATAATACTATAATTTTGTTAAATTTACAAGTATTTTATATTTCTTTTTTTATAATATCAGCATATTTTCTTGGATATTTTGTGTTTGTTTTATCTATTTTTTGATATTTGATTAGAGTTCTTAAACTGTTTTCTATTGGTAATTCAAATACTATTTTGTTGATCTCTTTAATATTTAACTTTTGATAATAATTATTTATGTTATTGATTTCGTTATCAATATTGGACTTCATTGCTATAAAGTAGCCATTAACTTTTACTAAAGGAATGCCATATTCCAATAAATGTTTTAGTGGAGCTACTGCTCTAGCAGTTACTATATCAAATATTTCTCTATTGTTTTTGGCATATTCTTCTACTCTTGTATTTAATACTACTACATTGTTTAGTTTTAATTTATCTTTTACTAGATTTAGAAAATGACATTTTTTACCATTGGATTCTATTAGTGTTATACTTGTATTGGGAAAGCATATTGCTAATACTAGACCTGGAAAACCGGCTCCCGAACCTAAGTCGCAGATGCTCTGATTATCTATAGATATTATTTTAGTAATGGTTAAACTGTCATAGAAGTGTTTTAAATATACATTTTGTTTGTCTATTATTCTTGTTAAATTGTATTTTTTGTTTTCTTCTTCTAGGAGACTATAGTATTCTTCTAGTTTATTTAGTTTATTGTCTTCAAGAGTTATATCTAATTTTGTTAATTCTTCTATAAAATAATCTTTATTCATTATAATACTTCCTTAAGTACACAAGTAGTATTGAGATGTCCGCGGGATTTACTCCGCTTATTCTAATTGCTTGGGCAATAGTCAATGGTTTTACCTCTTTTAATTTTTGTCTGGCTTCACTAGCTAAGTTAGGTATTTTATCATAGTCAATATCTATAGGTATTTGTTTTTCTTCTTGTTTTAACATTTTGTCAGCTTCACGGCATACTTTTTTGATGTAGCCATCATATTTTATTTGGATTTCTACTTCTTCAACAACATCTTGTGGATAATTTAAGTTTAGATTAAAGTTTTTTATTATTTCATCTAATTTAATATTTGGAGTTTTTAAATAATCGTATACAGTTGTAGTTACTCTTCTTTTTTCTTGATCTACAGTTACTTTTATTTCTTTTAATTCTTCTTTTAATTTTTCAATATTATTCTTTTTATCTAAGAATTTTTCGTACTTATCGCCGTTTATTAATCCTACTTTATGACCGTATTCTCTTAATCTTAGGTCGGAATTATCGTGTCTTAATAGTAATCTATACTCTGCTCTTGATGTTAGCATTCGATATGGTTCTTTAGTTCCTTTTGTTACTAAGTCATCTATTAGTACGCCAATATACGCTTCATTTCGTTTTAATATTAATGGTTCTTTACCTTCTAGTTTTAATCCAGCATTTATACCAGCCATTAAACCTTGGCAAGCTGCTTCTTCATAACCGCTTGTTCCATTTATTTGGCCTGCTGTGAATAGATTATTTAATACTTTGGTTTCTAAGCTTGGTTTGATTTGGGTTGGATAAATTGCATCATATTCTATGGCGTAGGCATATCTTAGTATTTTGGCTTGTTCTAGACCTGGTAGTGAATGTACCATTTGTTCTTGAATGGTCCTTGGCATACTGGTTGAAAATCCTTGTATATAGATATCGTCATAGTATTTACTTTCTGGTTCTAAAAATAATTGATGTTTTTCTTTATCACTGAATCTTACCATTTTATCTTCTATTGATGGGCAGTATCTAGGGCCTACTCCTGTTATGTCATCTAATCCCCCGTACATACTTGATTTATTTAAATTGTCTTGTATTATTTTTTTTGTTTCTGCTGTTGTATATATTAAATAACAAGGTTCTTGATTATTTACATCATAGATTGGAGGATTTGTATGTGAAAAAGTATATGGTATTTTGTCTCCATCTTCTCTTTTTGTTTTTGTAAAATCTATAGTGCTTCTGTCTATTCTTGGAGGGGTTCCTGTTTTTAATCTTAAGATATTGAAGCCATATTTTTTTAGATTGTCGGACAGATGTATTGATGGTTTTTCGTTATGGGGACCGCTTCTTGTTCTAGTGTCGCCTATTAGTATGTCTGATTTTAGATATGTTCCAGTTGTTAATATAACGATATTACTTGTTATGTTTTCTCCACTATCTGATACTATTCCGTATACGGTATTGTCTTTTACTATTAAGTCCTCAACCATTGCCTCTTTGATAGAAAGATTTTTTTCTTGTCTTAAAAGATTTAACATTTCTTTGGGGTATGTTATTTTATCGGCTTGAGCACGAAGGGATTTTACAGCCGGACCTTTTGCATAATTTAGCATTTTCATTTGGATTAGTGTTTTGTCTGCTACTTCGCCCATTACGCCTCCTAATGCATCTATTTCTCTTACTATTATGCCTTTTGCTGATCCTCCTATTGATGGGTTGCAAGGCATTGTAGCTATATTGTTTATATTTCCTGTTACTAATAGTGTTTTGTGTCCTTTTCTAGATGATGCTACTGCAGCTTCACATCCGGCGTGTCCTCCACCTACTACTATTACTTCATAATTCATATTATCATCTACTTTCCTAAACAGAATCTTGAAAATAGTTCGTCTAGTAATTCGTCTTTATATGTTTCCCCGATTACTTCTCCTAGTGTATTCCAAGAATCTTTTAATCCTAATTCTACTATATCAATTGGGCTATTATTTTGTATTTCCTCTAGTGTATCTTCTATTTGATGCATTGATTTTTTTAATAGTGATATTGTTCTTGCGTTTGATAGATAAGTTAAATCACTAGTTTGTAGTTCGCCAATATTGAATAGTTTTTTTATTCTGTCTTTTATTTTATCTACACCTATATTTTCTTTTGCGGATATTTCTATATAATCTTCTAGCATACTTTTATCTAGTTTGTTTTCTAAATCTATTTTATTTACAACGATTATTTTCTTCTTATCCTTTATTTCTTTTAATAATTCTTTTTCTTCATCAGATATTTCTTCATTGTTATTTAGAATAAATATTATTAGATCTGAAGAGGTTATTATTTTGCGGCTTTTCTCTACGCCAAGCATTTCAACGACATCAGAACTTTCTCTTATACCAGCAGTATCTATTATGTTTAGGGTTATTCCTCCTAAAACGATTGTACCTTCTACTATGTCTCTTGTTGTACCCGGAATGCTTGTAACTATTGCTTTTTCTTCTTCAATTAATGAGTTTAAGAGACTGCTTTTACCGACATTTGGTTTGCCTATTATTCCTACTTTTATTCCTTCTTTTATTACTTTGCTATCTTCAGATTTTTTAATAATATTAGATAGTCGTTCTTTGAATAATTGTATACTTGGTAATATTTTATCATTGGTCATTTCTTCAACATCTTCATATTCTGGATAATCAATATTTACCTCAATGTTGCTGATTATTTGAACCAAATCGTTACGAAGACTTTTTATTAGATTTGATGTTTCGCCCGTTAAAGTGTTTATGGATATTTTTCTTGCTGTTTCTGATTTTGAAGATATTAGGTCCATAGTGGCTTCAGCTTCTAGTAAATCTATTCTTCCATTTAGAAAAGCTCTTTTAGTAAATTCGCCTGGTTCTGCTAGTCTTGCTCCGTTATTCAATAATATTTCTAAAACTTTATTAGTTGTGGCTATTCCACCGTGGCAGTTGATTTCAACAATATCTTCTCTAGTAAATGTTTTGGGAGCCCTCATAATGCTTACTAAAACTTCATCTATTTTTTCTGCTTTTTCTTTTATAAATCCATAATGAATGGTATGAGTTTCGGCATTTGTTAGGTTTTTGGTGAATACTTTATTTGTTATATTTATTGCTTCAGGGCCACTTAATCTTATTATTGATATTGCACCTATACCGGTAGTTGTAGATATTGCTGCGATTGTATCTTCCATATACACTCCTTCTTTCTTCCATAGTATTTTACCACATTATCTTTAAATTGTCATTTAATTTTAAAAAATAGAAATGAAAAAAGTGTACTTGACACTTTTGATATTATTTTAAGTATATGGTGTATGTTGTTCCTTTGCTGTTATTTGAAACTAGTATTCCTTTTTGGGAGACAATTATATTTTTGGCTGGAATGTTGTCTCTAGATATTGTGAAAGTTAATGATGTGTAGTCTTTTTCTTTTAGTTTTTCTTTTAGAAGTTTGAATAATATGTTGCCATATCCGTTACTACGGTATTTTTCTAATATTGAAAAATATACTTTGTTTGGGGATGACTGGTTTATTATGGCATAGCCTACTATTGTATCATCTTTTTTTAATATATATATTTCTCCTTCTTTGATAGGAGGTAATTCTAATTGTTTTGTATCTTCTACTTTTGTTAGGTTAAACATTATAACAATCTTCCTTTCTTTGATTTAAATATATCAGAAAAGTATTCTTGAATAAAATTTTGAAAGCTTTGGTACTTTTCACTTCTTAATGATACGGCTTTTTCGGCATTCTCATATAATACAGGATCCACATTTTTTAGCTTTTCTCTTGTGTATTTTATTAATTCTTCATCAGTCATAACAATTTCTTTTTTTTCAGAAATGATTTTAGTTTTTCCGGTTGTTCTGCCTTTCCCATCTCTCTCTTGATATAGATCTATAGAAAAAAATGTATCTAGTAGATAATTGCAGTATGTTTTAATGTAATTAATTCTTTGACTTCTTACTGGTATTTTATATTTTTCTTTTAGTGCTCTTCTTGAAGAGGCTGATGTGGATTTGATTAAATCGTTTAAATAATGCATTTTTAAAATGGTATATCTGTGTAGTCCATTTGTGGATATTGTATATATTCCTCTTTCGGCTTCTTGAATACAAATTGGTTCTTTTATAAAACTTTTGCTTAAGCCATCAATTATTTCTTCTGATGAATAATTAAGCATACTTATGCTTCTTGTTTGATAGTTTGTTCCTTGTTTATTGAAATAATTATCAAAACTTAGAATTATGTCCCTGGAGTTTCTCCAGCTATAATCGTATCCTACTATGTCAGCAATTGATATATAAGTGTCTTCTTCTTTATCATATAAACCATTTGTGTAGACTATTCTATTAATATCTTCTTTGGATTGAAGCTTACTCTCATCTAATTTTTCTATTTCGTCCAAATTTATGTTATTTTTTTTGGCAAATTCTAATAGTTCGTTGTTAATAATATCATCTCCTAGTTTAATGGTAACATATTTTTTGTATTTTTAAAATACCCATTAATCGTTTTTATAAAGTTCTATTTCATTATTTTTGTATGCTTGTAATATGTAGTTCCACAGTGTTGATTCTACAAATCTGGCTTTTTTGGGATGAACTAGGTATCTTATTTGGAGTTCTATATAATTGTCTACTATTTTGGTATATATTATTGGGTCGTATTTGTTATAATATATTCTATATTTATTTGATACATTATTTATTTGCTTTTTTAATTTAGGAGGTATATTTTTGATTACTTCATTTGAATTTACTATTTTATATAATGTGCTTTTTGCTTTTGATAAATCACAGTCTAGGGGAACCTTTACTAGTATTTCGTCCCATATATATTTAAATGCTTTATTGTAGTTCTTTAGAGGATACTGGAATATTATGGAGTTGGGAAGGCTTATGATAATACCTGTACTTTGACCAGTTAAATCGTTGCTAGTTACTTCTAGTATTTCAAAATTCATCATATTGATGTTTACGACATCTCCTCTATAGTTATTTATTTCTATTCTGTCTTCGATCTCTAGAGGCTTTACCATTTTGATGTATAAGCCGCAAAAGAAATTGAATATTAAATCTCTTAGAGCTATTGTGAAGGCAGCGGATAAAACACTTATTAAGGTTATAAAGCTTTTAACATAACGGCCCCAGAAGATCATTATTATAATTATATAAATTATTTTTATTATAAGTTTCCAAGTCCTTGTATACTCATATTCTTTTTTATTATCCTTTGTCTTTTTTAGTAGTTTTGAGCCTTTTTTTTCTATTATTATGATGATGATTGTATAGAATAATGTTTTTAGGAAAAGTTCTATATATGTTTCTTCTATATTTATTATTTTACTTATTTCTTCGATAAAGTCCAATGTATCACTTCCCTTCTAAATGTATATGTTATAGGTTAAAAAAAAGAAGATTATTCTCCTTTTAATTTTATAACAACTTTTCTATTTGGTTCTTCACCAGTTGATTCTGTGTAAACATATTTATCATCAGATAGTACTGAATGAACTATTCTTCTTTCGTAAGAGTTCATACTATCCATTGTTATTTCTGTCTTTGTTTTGTAAGCTTCTCTTGCTAATCTTTTAGCCAATGCTTCAATACTTTTAATTCTTTTTTCTTTATAGTTTCCAACATCTAATGTTATTGATATTGGTTCATTTAATTTTGAATTAACCATTTGTCTTATTAGTAATTGAAGTGCAGCGACATTCTTGCCTTGTTTTCCGATAAGTATTGAATTATTATCAGAAAAGATTGTTATAGAAATGCTTTTGTCTCTTTTTCTTACTTCTAGGTTGGCTTCGACATTCATTCTTTTGGTTATTTCGCTTATAGTGTCCTTGATAAATGAAACTATTTCATTGATATTGTAAACTTCTATTTGAACACTCTTTTTTAGTAGACTGTTTTTTTCATCTACTTTATTTATAATTAAATCTTCTTTATCAACATTTAATTCTTGAAGTGCCATTTCAAGGGCAGCTTCTTTTGTTTTTGCTTCGTATATATGACTATTCATTACTACCTTTGACCCTTCTTTCTACGATTAAATTTTGTACTACTGTAAATAGTGAAGATACTATCCAGTATAATCCTAATGCAACTGGCAAGCTAAATGATGCTATTAGTATCATTACTAACATAAAGTAAATTGTTCCTTTCATTTGTGTTGCCATTGCGGTTTGATCTTTTAATGTCTTTCTAAATGATAGATATGATGTTCCTAAGATTATAATTAGGAATATTACATAGTAGTACCATAGATTAGAAGTTATTCCGTGAGATATTGTTGTTCCCATATCTAACTTTAAGAAACTGTTTTCAAATATTACTGGTGTTCTATTGATTGCCTCTAGGAATGCGAATAATAATGGTATTTGTATGAATGATAGAAGGCAGCTTGATATTGGATTTATCTTATTCTTTTGGTAAATCAACATCATTTCTTCAGCTTTTCTCTTTTGATCTTCTTCATTAGTTTTATCTTTATATTTCTTTTCTAGTTTTTCTAATTGTGGTTGAACTTTTTTTAGTTTTTCTGATTGCATAGCAGTCTTCTTTGTGAACGGATATAATATTAGTCTTATTATTAAACAGGATAACATTATAGCAAAGCCATTTGCAAGTCCTTTACCAAGACCTGTTTTTTCTAGGAGTTCACCTATTTTTATGATTACAAAGGCTAATGGTTTTACGAAGATAGTAGTCCATAATCCTTCATATTCATCGAATGGCTTGAAGTTCTCACACTTTGGTAATTTATCTATCTTTACGCCATTTTCTTTATATAATCCTAGTGTTTTTTCATCAGTTGGCCTACACAATACGTTTTCTGTAAGTGCCTTACCTGTTTCTTCATTTTTTACAACTTTTTTATTGTCATCAGTTAGTGTTTTAGTACAACCAGTTAGTATTATTAAACTGAATACCAATAGCAGTACTTTTATTACTTTTTTATTTTTATCTTTATTCAAATTAATCACCTTACTTTAGTAAATTTAACAATTCTTGTTCTATTTCTTTGTATGTTAAATCTATTATGCCTTTCCTAACAATTATAACATAGTCATAACCATTTTGTATAGTGTTTTTATTGTTATCTATAATGTTTTTTATTCTTCTTTTTGTTTTGTTTCTTATCACGGCATTGCCTGTTTTTTTAGGCACAGTGATTCCGTATCTATTGTTTTTATTATTATTTCGATAATAGATACTAAAGTACTTATTTCTTTTTGCTTTGCTATTATTTATTATTTCTGTATATTCGTTTGATGATTTTATTATATCTATTTTTTTCATTATTTCACCTTTAATTCTATATAAATATATAAAAAGAAAAAAAAGAAAACAAAATTATGCACATAATTTTTTTCTTTTTTTAGCTCTTCTTTTGTTTAAAACATTACCTTTAACTCTAGCAAAAAATCCGTGCTTTTTAGCTTTTTTTCTATTATTAGGTTGATATGTTCTTTTCATTATATAATACACCTCCAAGTCAAATGCTATTTTATTATATATGTTAATTTTAATTATGTCAAGATTTTTAATGCTTTATGTGAATAATTTTTTCATAACTTAATGTTGTTATTGATGACGTTTAGTACGGATATCTTCTTTTTTTATGACACCATAAGTTGCGATAATTTCATCTAGAGTTATTCCGTATGTTTTTGGAATATCTTCATCTTTAATGGTATATATTGGATTTAATACACCTTTTTGTTCTATTTTATAGCCGTTTGCAAGTAAGAACTTTGTTTTAGCATACAATTCTATATACGATATGTTATATACTTTATCATAATTGATATTGTAATAATTGCATAATTCGGCTTTTTCTTTAACACTAGGTTTTGTATACCATTTTATGCCTATGTCTTCTAGTTTATGTACATACTCTTCTTTTAGTTTTCCTTGTCTATATTTTGCTTTTTGGTTGGCTAACCAAACGCCGAGTTCGAAGCCATCTTCGGTTTTATATTCTTTAATAATGTTTAGATTGCCTTTATTAGTATAATAGGTTTTAGCTAGGGTGTAGGCATTTAACCAATTTTCTTCGGATAACTTGTTTGCAAAGGAAATACCTATCTCTTCTAGTTTTTTTGTTTTTTCAGGGGATAGTTTTCCTCTTTTATAAACATTTCTTTGTGTTGTTAGCCAAGAGCCGAGTTCAAAACCGTCTTTGGTCTTATATTTTTCATCAATATCTAGGTTACCATTGGCATCGTAGTAATCTTTAGCTAAAAGATAGGCATTATTCCATTGTTCTTGAGGTGTTTTTTTGGTAAAACGGAAACCTATTTCTTCTAATTTCTTTATTCTGTCGTTTGGTAGTTTGCCATTCTTGTAGGCGTTTCTTTGTGTTGTTAGCCATCTACCTAAAGCATAACTACCGATGCTATTATCATAAGTAATACCGTCTTTGGTCTTAAAGCTGTATACGACTTCTAAATTTTTATTTTTTTTGTAATAGTTTTGGGCTAGATTATACATTTCTTGCCAAGCTTTATCTTGATCTTTTGCTTCTAGTGTAGCTCCTATGGCTTCTAATTTTTTTATTCTATCATTCGATAGTTTGCCATTTTTATAAAATGTTTTTTGATTATTTAACCAAGATGATAAATTGTAGCAGTCGATGCTATCGTTGTAGTCGTAGCCATTTATGGTTTTAAAACCTTGAGGAATATTTAAATTCCCTTGATGGTCATAATACTTTTTGGCTAGTTCATACATTTTTTCCCATTGTTTTTCATTATCTCTTACTTCGAAACGGAAGCCGATGCTGTTTAATAATTCTACTCTATTGGTATTTAGTTTGCCTTGATTGTATCGTCTTCTTTGTTCGGCAACCCAAGCTCCTAAATTTTTGCTTCCTTCTCCATCGTTATATTTGTAACCATTGACAGTTTTGAAGCTGCAAACAATTTCTACGTTCCCGTAATGCTCTTTATATGCTTTAGCTAAGTTATACATTTCCTGCCATTTTGCTTCATAATCTTTTACTTCGAAGCGAATACCAATGTCTTTTAAAAGTTTGATTTTGTCTTGGCTTAGTTTACCATTACTATATAATCTTCTTTGTTCTACTACCCAGTTTCCTAAATAGTAACTTTCTTTGATGTTCGTATTTTCGTAGCCGTTTAGTGTTTTAAATAGATGTGGTACTTCTAAATCATTATTGTGTTCGTAGTATTTTTTAGCTAATTTATACATGAAGTTCCAATCTTTAGCATTTAACTTAATTTTAATATGTTCTAACATTTAATCACCACTTTTCTATATTATATATTGATTATAACATCATATTTTATTATTTGCTATACTTTAAATAAAATTTACAGAATAAAAAGCTTCCAAAATACCATTTATTTTTCTTTATTTTGTTTTATTATGTTCATTACAAACCTTCCTAGGTAATTATGCATATTGTAAACCGGAGCAAAAGAGTAATATTGAGGTTTCAATATTTAGTAACATAAACCACATTACGACATAGACCGTTTTGAATTGAATTTGAGTATGCGATAGAGTACGTAACAGTTATTGTACTGTTTTAGCAAATATTTCAAGCGGAAGTTTGCTTTTGTGTGAAAAATTGAAAATTTTTGATAGTTAGGTTGCGGACATAATCTGACTTATGCTATAACTCAGCTCATAACTTAAAGACTTGGGCTTTAAGTTATCTATCTAAAGACCTTAGGCTTTAGATAGCAGTGAGCTACTTTAGTGCGAACTGATAAAAAGATAAAAAAAGTCCTTTCTTTTTTCGATTTTTTTTGATACAATTATATATGAGGAAAACAAGGTGACATTATGGGAAAAATTATTGCAATTGTAAATCAAAAAGGCGGAGTAGGAAAAACTACTACTAGTATCAACTTAGCAGCCTCTTTAGGAGTTTTAGGAAAGAAAGTATTACTAGTAGATTTAGATCCACAAGGAAATGCCACTACTGGAGTTGGAATTAATAAAGGCGATATATCAAGTAGTATCTACGAAGTCCTTACACTAAAAGACAGTATAAACAATGCTATTATAAAAACCAAAAGTAAAAATTTATATTTACTTCCTGCATACTTAAATCTAGCAGGAGTAGATATGGAACTTATTGAAATAGAAAAAAAAGCTAAAGAACAAGGAACTTCTTTTAATAGAGTAACAAGATTAAAAGATGAATTAGGAAAAGTAAAACAAGAATTTGATTTCATATTAATAGATTGCCCTCCTTCACTTGGAATACTTACTACGAATGCTCTAGCAGCAGCAGATTCCGTACTTATTCCAGTACAGTGTGAATACTTTGCACTTGAAGGAATAATGCAACTTATAAATACTATTATGTTAGCACAAAGAAAAGTTAATCCTAACTTAGGTATTGAAGGAGTTCTTCTTACAATGTTTTCAAACACAAACTTAGGTGTTGAAGTTATAGAAAGTATTAAAGGTTTCTTTAAAGAAAGAGTTTATGATACAATTATTCCAAGACTTGTTAGATTAGCAGAGGCTCCATCACACGGAAAACCAATCTTAGAATATGAGCCAAGAAATAAAGGAACAATTGCTTATCTAAATCTAGCTAAGGAGGTTATAGAAAGAAATGGAACAAAAGAAGAAAGCATTGGGTAGGGGGTTAGAAGAGTTATTTTCTACTGAAGTATTAGATTTTGATACTTTTGAAAACAACATTATTGAAACTGCCACTACTAACGATGTAAAAGAAATACCTGTATCTGAAATAAGACCAAATCCTTATCAACCTAGAAAAACATTTAATGAACAAGCTCTAGAAGAACTGTCTTTGTCTATTAAAAATTATGGTGTTTTTCAACCAATTATCGTTAAAAAGAGCATCAAAGGTTATGATTTAATAGCAGGTGAAAGAAGACTTAGAGCCACTAAAATGGCAGGATTAAATACAATACCTGCTATCGTAAAAGAGTTTACTGATGATCAAATGCGAGAGATTTCTCTACTTGAGAATATTCAAAGAGAAAATCTAACTGCTATTGAACTTGCTTGGGCTTATAAGGGTATTATTGATAACTTAGATATTAGACAAGAAGATTTAGCTCAAAAGATTGGCAAGAGTAGAAGTCATATTACTAACACACTTGGGCTTTTAAATTTACCTGAAGATGTTCAAAAGATGATTTTGGACGGAAAGATATCTATGGGTCACGCTAGAGTACTTAGTAAGATGGAAGACAGAGATGAAGTTAATAGATTAGCAGATAAGATAATAAAAGAGAATATTAGTGTTCACGAACTTGAGGATATTAGCAAAAAAGAAGAAATTAAGAAACGTGTGCCAATTAACAGAAGAGAAAGAGAAAATGATTATGAACAAATAGAAAATGAAATGCGAGAAATTCTAGATACTAAAGTTAAAATTGATAATAAAAAAATTAATATTTACTTTGAAAGCACTAAAGATTTAAATAGAATTTTAGAAATATTAAATATCGAAATAAAGTAGCTTAATAAACTGCTTTATTTTTTTTATGTATGCTTATAGTTAACAGCTTTATTTTTATCTTGATATTTTTGTTTCATTTCTTTTTTGATATTATCTACTAAGCTCTTATGTTATTATGTGGTTGTGTCAGTTATCTTCAAGAATTTTTTATCGATTTTTGTCTTACTTAAATTGTTGCAAACTAGTTAATTTATTGGTTATAATATTCTTGTAGGGAAAAGCAGAAGGGTAGGTGTTATTAATGCAAGGTCGTGTTAAATGGTTTAATAATGACAAGGGATATGGCTTTATTGACTGTCCACAAAAGGAAGATATCTTTGTTCATTATTCTGCAATTAAGCAAGATGGATATAAGACATTATCTGAAGGGCAGGAAGTTTCTTTTGATCTTATTGAGACTGCAAAAGGGCTTCAAGCTATTAATGTACTAGCAGTATCTAACGTTAACGTTTAAAAACACATAAGACAGCTAGATGTACTTAAGCTTTCTTTTTTTATTTATTACTTATGGTATACAATTAGTTAACGATTTATATTTTTACCCAACCTTTTATTTAGATATAACCAATATCTATTTTTTATAATGAACATATAGTATTATTTATTTGCTTGTAGTATAGTTCATCTCAAGAATTTTTATTGATTTTTGTTTTACTTTTTTGTTCGCAAAAACGCTTTGTAGTACTTTATAATATTCTTGTGGAAAAGCGGAAGGGTAGGTGGCAAAATGCAGGGAAATGTAAAGTGGTTCAATAATGAAAAAGGATATGGCTTTATTGATTGTCCTGATAAAGAAGATATCTTTGTTCATTATTCTGCGATTAAACAAGATGGATACAAAACATTATCTGAAGGCCAAAAGGTTTCATTTGATCTTATTGAAACTAAAAAGGGACTTCAAGCTATTAATGTGTTAGAAGTATCTAATGTTAATGTTTAGATATTAAGGCAACTAGAATTGGTTGCCTTATTTTTTTGGAGGTATTATGAATTTTTTTAGAAGTCTATTAAAATCTAGTAGGGAAATAATTATAGTTACATTACTTCAATATGTTATTCTTATTCTTTTAGTATTACTTTTTGGGAAGAATAAAACTATATTTTTAGGTACTATTATTTTAAATATTTTTGAAATAATATATATTATATACGCTATTAAAAGAAATAAGAGAATTAATTTAACAGGCAATAATAATTATTTCCCATATTTTATGTTAGGAATAGCTATAGCCACTATATTTAATAGTATTATTTTAAAATATACTAATATAGATGTTACCACTAGAAGTACTTCTATTGTGGTTATTATTAGTTCTTGTGTCATAGGACCTATATTCGAGGAATTTCTTTTTAGATATAGTTTTATTAATAAATTAAATAAATTCTTTAATAATACTTTTTGTATTATTATATCTAGTACTTTATTTGCCATTTTACATAATAATCTTCTAATGATTATATTTGCATTTATTATAGGTATAACAAATGCTTATATATATATAAGAAAAAGAGATATTATAATACCTATAATTATTCATATATCTAGTAATTTAATAGGAGAATTATTTTTTAGCTATAATAATATTATCTTTTTACTGGGTATATTAATACTAATTATTAGTCTTATATTAATAAGAAAAGAAAGTATATAAAAGAGCAATATTTTATTCAAATTAATAGAAGAAAAATTTAAGTATTATTTTCTTTACTTTTATTTTTTTTTATTATACAATATATCTGAGGAATGTGATTGCTTATGAAAAGTTATACTTTATTACCCGCGGATACATATGTAGTTATTAATAAAACTATTTTATATGATGAAGACAGAAAAATATTAACTGATTTATATCTTCCAATTATTGGTATGGAAGCTGTTATGTTATACTTCACATTCTGGTCTGATTTAGATTCTTCACAAATAATAAGTAAAGACTTTTCACACCAAAAACTAGTATCTAGTCTTAGAATGACAATAGGTGAAATAGAGACTGCAAGAGAAAAATTAGAGGCTATTGGTCTTATCAAGACACTTATAAAAACAGGTAATGTTAATAATTATATATATGAATTATATTCTCCTGTTAGTGCTTCTGAATTTTTATCACATCCTATTCTTAATATTGTGTTATACAGTAACATAGGAAAGCAAGAATATGATAATATTATTAAGGCATTTAAGATACCTAGATTTAATACTAGTAATTATAAAGATATTACTAAGAGTTTTAATGATGTATTTCAATCTACTACTCTTACTTCTTATGATTTATCACTCGAAGATATTAGAAAATATAATAAATTAAAATTGAATATTAATAGTAACTTTGACTTTAATTTCTTAATATCTTCGATGCCTAAAAATATTGATACAAATAAAGTATTTACTAAAGAAGTTAAAGAATTAATTATTAATTTATCTTTTATATATGATATAGATGCTGTTAAAATGTCTAATATTATAAAGGGATGTTTTAATGAAAGAGGTACTATAAATAAGGAAGAACTTAGAAAATCTTCTAGAAATTATTATCAATTTGATAATGGTGGTATACTTCCTACGATTATTGATAATAGTCAACCTGAATATCTTAGAAAACCAATAGGAGACACTTCTAATAGAGCAAAGATGATATATACTTTTGAAACTATATCTCCAAGAGAGTTATTAATTTCTAAGAATAAGGGTAATGAACCTACTAGAAGAGATTTAAAATTAGTTGAAGACTTATTAATTGATTATAAGTTAAAACCTGGAGTAGTTAATGTCCTTATAGATTATGTTTTAAATGTTAATGAGAAAAAACTTACTAGAGGTCTCGTAGAAATGTTAGCTGGTGAATGGCAAAGACTTGGTATTGAAACTGTTGAAGAAGCTATGAATACTGCTGAAAAAGAACATAAAAAGAGAAATAAAAGAATAGTTAAAATAGAAAATAAATCACAAAATATACCAGATTGGTTTGATAAAAAGATATCTAAAAAGGAAATAAATGCTGGTGAAGATAATCAATTAGAAGAACTATTAAAGGAGTATAAATAATGAAAGAGATAAATGATTTAATTAGCAAATCTAAACATATAGATAACTATGAACTTGAAAAAAACTTTGATTTGGCTTATAATGATGATACATTTAAGAAGATAGTTTCTAAACTTAAATGTCCTCGTGAAATGCTTATTAAATATACTTCTTTAATTGAAGACTCTGCTAGAGAAGTTAAGAACTGTGAAAACTGCAAAAATATAATGGAATGTAAGAACTTAATAAATGGTTATGTATATTATCCCAGTATTGAACAAGGTAATATTGTATTTTCTTATCTTCCTTGTAAATATAAAAAGAAACTTGATAAAGATAATGCTTATAAAAATAATATTTCTCTGTTTGATATGCCAAGAGAAATATTAGATGCTTCGATGAAGAATATTTATACTGATGATAAGAATAGATTAGAAACTATTAAATGGATAACTACATTTATAAAAAAATACCAAAATGATAGATGCTTAAAAGGATTATACTTAACTGGTAACTTTGGATGTGGAAAAACATATTTAGTTGCCGCTTTATTTAATGAACTAGCTAAGAAAGGCGCTAAGCCAGTAGTTATTTATTATCCTGAGTTTTTAAGAAAATTAAAAGAAAACTTTTCTGACGACTATAAGAATATGTTTAACAAAGTTAAAAATGCTGAGTTACTTCTTATTGATGACATTGGCGCTGAGACTACTACCTGCTGGAACAGAGATGAAGTTCTAGGTACTATATTACAGTATAGAATGCAAGAAAAACTACCAACATTTTTTACTTCAAACTTAACGATTGAAGAGTTAGAAAAACATTTGGCTAGTAATGATATTGAAGGAAAAGTTAAAGCTAGAAGAATAATAGAGAGAATTAAATATTTAACAGATATTATAACAATGATTGCTGAAAATAGAAGAAAGTGAGGAAATTATGGAAAAACAATTTAGTGATGAAAGAGGAAATTCTAAAGTTATAATTGAGGGAAGTGATGCACCTTTAAACATAGATCCTTCTATGAACTATGTTTTAAGTAATGCACCTAAAAATTATAAACATAACTCAAAGAAAAAGGTAAAAGCCACTGATATAGGTATTAAGAGTAATGGCTTTGCTGCTGTTGCAACACTTGCTCTTATTGTAGCTGCTGCTGGTGCTCTTATTGCATTTTTCACACTTAGATATTAATTAAAGGAGGGATAGCCGTGTTATGTGCTTTAGATGTTAAAACTAGTTATTCTATTTTAAGTAGTTTAATTAAGATAAATGAATTAACAAGTAAAGCTAAGGAACTTGGCTATTTTTCTTTAGCTATAACTGATACTAATAATATGTTTGGAGCATATGAATTCTATTTATCTTGTAAAAAGAATAATATTAAACCAATTATTGGTATTAAAGTCAAATTTGATAACGAAGAGTTTATATTATTAGCAAAAAATAATCTAGGATATAAGAATTTAATTAAATTATCTACGAATATTTCTGACAATAATATAAACTTAGATATACTAAATAAATATAAAGATAGTTTATTATTAATAATTCCTTATAGTAATTATAATAAAGAAATAACTGCTATATATCAAGAATACTTTATAGGATATTCTACTTATGAAGAATTAAATAATATTAAAGAAAAGGCAGTATTTATAAATGATGTCTGCTACTTAAATAGAGATGATTATAGATATTTAGATTATTTAATTATGATAAGAGATGAAAAGAGACTAGGAGAATTTGAACTTAATACTTTCAAGAATAAATATCTATTAGATAAAGAAGAGTTTATATCTTTGACTAATGAAGACGTTAGAAGTAATATGGAATATATAGTTAATTCTTGTAATGTTACTTTAGAATATACTGAAGGATTACTTCCTGTATATGATGAAAATATTGATCCTAGTATCTTTCTTACGGAACTATCTTATAAGGGTCTAAATAGAAGATTTAACAATAATGTTCCAGATGGTTACATAGAAAGATTAAATTATGAATTAGATGTTATTAATAAAATGGGCTTCTGTGACTATTTCTTAGTTGTATGGGACTATGTTAAATATGCTAAACAAAATAATATATTAGTAGGTCCTGGTAGAGGTAGTGCTGCAGGTAGTTTAGTTTCATATTCTATTGGTATTACCGATGTTGATCCTATTAAGTATGATTTGTTATTTGAGAGATTTTTAAACCCTGAGAGAGTAACAATGCCCGATATTGATGTAGACTTTGATAGTACAAAAAGAAGCTTAGTTACTGATTATGTTATTAAAAAGTATGGTGAAAAGAAAGTAGTTAGTATTATTACTTTTAATACATTAGGAGCTAAACAAGTAACTAGAGACTTAGCTAGATGTATGAATATAAGTCTACCTATTACGGATGATATATGTAGATCTATTACTTCAAAAGAACTTAGTAGTTCTTATATAAAAGATAGTAAGTTCTATAGATTAATAAACTCTAAAAGAGAATTAAAACTATTATATGAAATTGGTACACACTTAGAGGGATTACCTAGACATATATCAATACACGCTGCTGGTATAGTAATGAGTAAGTATGATATAGATGATATTATTCCATTATATAAAAACCAACTAGATACATACACAACGGCCTACTCTAAAGACTATTTAGAACCTTTAGGTCTTTTAAAAATGGACTTCCTAGGTATAGATAATTTAACCCTAATTAGTAATGTAATCGAAGAAATTCGTGATAAAGAAAAAATAAACATTACTTTTGAAAGAATACCAAATAATGATAAGAAGGCTCTTGATATATTTTATAATGTTGATACAGATGGTATATTTCAATTTGAATCTACTGGTATGAAAAGATTTTTAGAAAAATTAAAAATTAAATCTTTTGATGACATTGTCTTAGCTCTAGCATTATATAGACCTGGTCCTATGGATAACATTGATACTTTTATTAGAAGAAGAGAAAAAAGAGAAGAAATTACTTATATTCATCCTGATCTAGAACCTATTTTAAAAAGTACTTATGGTATTATTGTATACCAAGAACAAATAATGCAAATAGCGAGATTAATGGCCTCTTATTCTTATGGTGAAGCAGATATTCTAAGAAGAGCTATGTCTAAGAAGAAAGAAGAAATTCTTTTAAAAGAAAAGCCTAAATTTATTAATGGATGTTTAAAGAATAATTATAGTGAAGATACGGCGAATAAAGTATATGATTTAATACTTAAATTTGCTAATTATGGTTTTAATAAATCTCATTCTGTAGCATATGCTATTACATCATATAGAATGGCTTTTATTAAAGCATACTTTTTAAAATACTTTATAGCTGCTACTCTAACTATTTCTATTGGTCAGGAAGTTAAAACAGATACATATATAAATAGAGCTAGAGCTTCTAGTATAAAGATAATACCTCCAGATATAAATAAAAGTAAAAATAAATATTATGTAATAAATAATAGTATACAGTGTCCTTTATCTATAATAAAGAATGTAGGGACTGCTAGTAGTAATGATATTATTAAAGAGAGAGAAAAAGGTGAATTCAAAGACTTTTGTGATTTTGTTCTTAGAATGTCTGGTACCTCTGTAAATAAAAGAGTAATTATTAATTTAATTAATGCTGGAGCAATAAACTTTGGTTATAATAGAAGAACTTTAATAGAAAACTTAGATAATGTTCTAAATTATGCTGAAATAGCTAAAGATGCTGGTATAATTGAAATAGAAAAACCATATATTGATATATATGATGAATATACTAAAAAAGAAATAACAGATCTAGAACTTAAGACTATTGGTTTCTACTTAACAGAACATCCTATATCTAAATATAGAGAAAATAATATAATAACTTCTTTAAATATTAATAAATACTTTGATAAAAATATTAATTTAGTTGTTCTAATTAAAAGACTTAGGGAGACTACTACTAAGAATAATGATGTTATGGCTTTTATTACAGGAGAAGATGAATATGGTGAAGTTTCTCTTACAGTATTTCCTAATGTCTATAAGAGATTTAATAATATTGAGATAGGAGATATTATTAATATATTTGGTAAAGTAGAAAAAAGATTTGATAAATATCAAGTGGTAGTTAATGATATTAAGATATTAGAAAGGGAGAGAGAATGAAGAAAGGTAAATTTATAGTTATATCTGGTCCTGGTGGTGTAGGTAAAGATACTATCGCTAAAGAATTAGTAGATAGAACCTCAATTATATATTCTGTTTCTATGACCACGAGAAAGAAGAGAAAAAATGAAGTAGATGGAGTAGATTACTTTTTTGTAGATAAGTCTACATTTGAAGATAATATTAAAAATAATAATATTCTAGAATATACTTTATATAATGGTAATTATTATGGGACTCCTAGTAAATATATTTTTAATAATATAGATAATGGTATTGATGTAGTTGCTGTACTTGATGTAAAAGGAGCTTCTAATATCGAAGAAATGTATCCTGAAACTATTAGTATATTTATTATGCCTCCTTCTTTCAAAGAATTGGAAAGAAGACTTAGAGAACGTAATACAGATGCTGAAGATGTTATTAATGAAAGATTGTTAATAGCTAAAGAAGAAATTAAATATAAAGATAGTTATGATTATATAGTTATCAACAATACTGTTGATAAAACAGTTGATGAAATAATTAATATTATTGATAGAGAAAAAAAGAAATAATTACACTTACTTTAGAGACTTGAGGCTCTAAAGTATTTTTTTAGACTACAGGCTAAAAAAACAGCGAACAACTTTAGTGTGAGATGAAATAAATACTATAATTTACTTGAAAAATACTAGAAATTATTATATACTTATATTGATTATGAAAAGGGAGGAATTATATGAAAAGTAGTAGAATAATGAAAATATTTGAACAATATGTCAGAAAGTATGATATGAATAATGTGAATATTAAAGCAAGATATTTTCATTCACTTAAAGTTATGGAGATTGCTAGAGATTTAGCCACTGGACTTAATATATTCGATGAAGAAGAAATAGCAGTCTGTGAACTCGTTGGATTATTTCACGAAATAGGTAACTTTTCAAGAACTCCTAATTATCATATAGATGAAGATGATGATGATTCTTCTGATAAAGCAATAGAGGTACTATTTAATAAAGGACTACTAAGAGAAATTACTAAAGATAATAAGTATGATAATACAATAAAAATGGCTATATATGCTTATGATAAAGATGGTTTCCCTGTAGATATAGATGAAAAATCTAAACATATATGTGCTATATTAAAAGATGCTCATAATTTAGATACATTTAGATTATTTATTAATTACCCATATATTGATACAAGAATTAGATCTTATCCTAATGGTCTCGTCTATGACAGTTTTAAGAAATTTAAGACTATTAGTCCAAGAATGAGAGAGAATTCTTCTGATGGAGTTTTAATAGTATTATCTAAAATGTATTCATTTAATTATAAATACTCCTACTATTTACTTAAGCAAAATAAATATGTAGATAAAATTATTGATTCATTAACTTTTGATAATGATGAAATTAAAGACTTCTATAGTAAGATTACTATGGTATTAAATAATTATATAGATAAGAGGATAGGTGTTGTAAATGCTTGATAAAAAATATGACCATTTAAAGGTTGAAAAAGATAAATATGAAAATTGGAAAGAAAAGGGGTATTTTACTTCGAATGATTTGAGTAAAGAACCATTTGCCATTGTTATTCCTCCTCCTAATGTAACTGGTGTATTACACTTAGGACACGCTTGGAATACTACATTGCAAGATATTATTATTAGATATAAGAAACTTAAGGGTTTTGATGCTGTGTGGATTCCTGGTATGGATCACGCTGGTATAGCTACACAATCTAAGATAGATAAAAAGCTTAAGAGTGAGGGTATAGATCCTCGTAGTATGGATAGAGATGAATGGCTTAAAGTCGCTTGGTCTTGGAAAGAAGAATATGCTGATAATATTCATAAACAATGGGCTAAGCTTGGATTAGCTCTTGACTATAGTAAAGAGAGATTTACTCTAGATGAAGGACTTAGTGCTGCGGTTAAAAAAGTATTTGTTGATTTATATAACAAGGGTTTAATATATCGTGGAGAGAGAATTATTAACTGGGATCCTGCTGCTAGAACAGCTCTATCAACAGAAGAAGTTGTTTATAAAGATGTAGAAGGAGCCTTCTATCATATTAAATACTTTATAGAAGATAGTGATGAATATCTAGAAGTTGCTACTACTAGACCAGAGACACTATTTGGAGATACTGCTGTAGCAGTTAACCCTGATGATGATAGATATAAGAAATATATTGGTAAGAATGTAATATTACCTATTTTAAATAAAAAAATACCAGTAATTGCTGATATGCACGCTGATATGGAATTTGGTACTGGTGTTGTTAAAATAACACCTGCGCACGATCCTAATGATTTTGAAGTAGGAAATAGACATAACTTAGAGAGAATTATTATTATGAATACTGATGGTACTATGAATGAAAACGCTGGTACTTATCAAGGTCTAGATAGATTTGAATGTAGAGATAAGGTAGTCGAAGACTTAAAGAATAGTAATCTATTAATTAAAATAGAACCTATCAATCATAATGTTGGCTTTTCAGATAGATCTGATGTTATGATAGAACCATACTTATCAAAGCAATGGTTTGTTAAGATGCGTCCTTTAGCAGATAGAGTTCTTGAAAATCAAAAGAATAAAGATACTAAAGTTAACTTTGTTCCTACAAGATATGAAAAAACAATGAACCACTGGATGGAAATAACTTATGATTGGTGTATTTCTAGACAATTATGGTGGGGTCACAGAATACCTGCTTGGTATAAAGGTGATGAAGTTTATGTTGGTTTAGAAGCTCCAGAAGGAGAGGGATGGGTACAAGATCCTGATGTACTTGATACTTGGTTTTCTTCAGCCCTATGGCCTTTTAGTACACTAGGTTGGCCTCTTGAAACAGAAATGCTTAAGAGATATTACCCTAATAATGTATTAGTTACTGGTTATGATATAATACCATTCTGGGTAAATAGAATGACCTTCCAAGGACTTGAATTCTTAGGAAAAAGACCATTCAAAGATTGTTTAATACACGGTCTTATAAGAGACAAACAAGGAAGAAAAATGAGTAAAAGCCTTGGAAATGGTATAGATCCAATGGATGTAATAGACACTTATGGTGCAGATTCTCTTAGATTTTTCTTAACTACTAATACTGCTGCTGGTATGGATTTAAGATATGATGAAGAAAAAGTTAGGTCTACTTGGAACTTCATAAATAAAGTATGGAATGCTTCTAGATTTGTTTTAATGAAGTTGGAGGGATTTGCTTCTGATGATTATACTCTAGATAATCTTAAAAAAGAAGACAAGTGGATTTTAACTAAATTAAATGAAACTATTAAATTAGTTACTAAGAGTATGGATAAATATGACTTTAATATAGCAGGCTCTACACTATATAACTTTATATGGCAAGACTTCTGTGATAAATATATTGAATTATCTAAGTTCTATGATGATAATACTACTAAAAGTGTATTACTTAGAGTACTTACAGATATGATAAAGATGTTAAATCCATTTATGCCGTATGTAACTGAAGAGATATATACTTCACTTCCTGTTAAAGATGCAGAATCTATTATGATATCTAGTTATCCAGAATATAATAAAAAAGAAATATTTGATACTAATATTGATAGTATATTAGAATTTGTTACTAAGTTTAGAAATACTAAGAAAGATCTTGGCATAGGTAGTGAATATAAAGTTGTAACAAAAATCAATGATAAAGAAGATGAAAAAATAATAGTAAATCTTTTAAAACTTAGTGATAAGATTACTAATGAAGAAAGTGATAATATTACTGTGGTTGAATATAATGGTCTTGAAATAGATATAATATATGATAATAGTAAAAATGTTGAAGAAGAAATAGAAAAACTATTGAAAGAAAAAGAAAATTTAGAAAACTCTATAGCAAGAAGAGAGAAGCTACTTAGTAATGTAAACTATGTAAACAGGGCTCCTGCGAATATAGTTGAAAAAGAAAGAGAAGACTTAACTAAAGAAAAAGAACTTCTTCAAAGTGTTATAAACAAATTTACAAATCTATCTTAATATGATAAAATTAAGTTAGTATAAAGGAGGAATTTATATGGCTAAATATTGCGCTAATTGTGGTAAAGAATTAAATGATGAACAAGATATTTGCTTAAATTGTGGAGTTAAAGTAAACAAAGGAGCTAGCGTAAATGCTGATCCAAATGCTAAATCTAAAATAGCTGCTGGTCTATTGGGTATTTTACTTGGTGCTTTTGGTGTTCATAACTTTTACTTAGGTAATACAGGAAAAGCAGTAGGTCAATTATTAATTACTGTTCTATCTTGTGGTATACTTAGTCCTATATCTGGAATATGGGGATTAGTTGAAGGAATTATGATACTTACTGGTTCTATAAATACAGATGCTAATGGTAACCCATTAAAAGATTAATGAAGCGATTAAAAAACTTATTAATATTGTTTAGCATAATAATATTTGTCTCTATAGCTATTAGTAGTAAAATTAAGCTTGTCTGTGTGTTTAAAAAATACTTAAACATTAATTGTCCTGGATGCGGACTTACTAGAGCTTTTAAATCTATTCTTAGTTTTGATCTTATTACAGCAACTAAATATAATGTACTAAGTATTCCTTTATTTATTTGTATGATAATATTTATATTTAGTATTATAAAAGATATTGTGCTAAACAAAGAGACAACAATTGTGTTTCTTAACAATATATTTAAAAGACACTGCGTTATACTACTGATAATAATTTTTATAACAATGATAATAAATAATATTAATAGTATATAATTAACAAAACATCTCATAATAAAAGTGAGGTGTTTTTATATGCAAGAATTATGTAATGTCTTTTATAGAACAATACTAGTATTAATAATCTTATTCTTTATAGCTAAGATGCTCGGTAAGAAACAAATATCCCAACTTGGTTTATTTGATTATATCGTTGGTATAACCATTGGATCAATAGCTGCGGATATATCTTTAGATATAGATAAAAATCTCTTATCGGGTATTCTATGCCTTTTAGTGTATGGCATTATATCTTATCTAATATCTATAGTTACACAAAAAAGTATCAAAGCTAGAAGATTTTTTACTGGGGTACCAACGCTTCTTATAGAAAAAGGAAATATTATAGAGTCCGGCTTAAAAAAATCAAAGTTAGATGTTAATGATCTTTTGGCAGAGGCCCGCACTAATGGTTACTTTAATATAGATGATATAAATTACGCTATTATGGAAATAAATGGTAGTCTTAGTTTTTTACCTAAAGATAAAAATAAACCCGTAACTAAAGAGGATATGAAAATTAAAAAAACAGAAGAAGTATTGACTGCGAATATAATTATTGATGGAAAAGTAATGGGAAATAATATAACTGCAATTGGAAAAGATGAAAAATGGCTCCTAAAGGAGATAAAGAGACAAGGCTATAAAACATATAATGAGATACTTTTAGCTACTTATGATGGTAATAAATTACAGATATACAAAAAATATGTAAAACCCAATAAAAATACTGTCTTAGAATAGAAATTATATAGAAAATCTGTTATAATAATGTTTAGAATGAAGTGGTAGTAGATGAATGTATTAAAGAGATTATTTTTATTATTAATATTTATAACTAGCTTTATGCTTATATACACAGTATTATATCCTAATATAGAAGTAAGTAATAAAGAAGTATTAGTAGGTACAACATATACTCCTAAAGTAAAAGTATATAATTTATTTACTAATCTTAATAATAAACTAATAATAGATAATAAGGTAGATATAAATAAAGTGGGTACATCATATATAGAATGTAGAGTTAATTATCTATTCTATAGAGTTAATAAAAAAATAGCTATTAATGTAATAGATAAGACTAAACCCTTGATTACTCTTAAGGGAAATAATCCTTCTTATGTTTGTCCTTTAAAAGATTATGAAGAAGAAGGGTATGAAGCCATAGATAATTATGATGGTGATATTACTGGGAAAGTTAATACTAATAAGATAGATAGTAGTATCTGGTATGAAGTAGAAGATTCTTCACATAACCAAATTAGAGTAGAAAGAAAGATTATTTTTGAGGATCAAGAAAGTCCTTCACTTACATTAAAAGGTGGAAATGTAATTACTATTTATGTAGGATCTAGTTATAATGAAAGTGGTTATACCGCGAGTGACAATTGCGATGGTGATATCACTGATAAAGTTCAAACTGAAGGAAATGTTGATACATCTAAAGCAGGAGTATATGAAATTAAATATACAGTTACTGATAGTAGTAATAATACAAAAGAAGTTACCCGCAAAATCATTGTTAAAAGTAGACCATCCTACTATGGTAATGGAGTTATATACCTAACTTTTGATGATGGCCCTAGTAACTTAACCGGTAGAATTCTTGATATATTAGATGAAGAAAATATTAAAGCTACTTTCTTTGTTACAAGAGGTGGCGAGTATGTAAAAAGAGCTTATAATAGTGGACATACTATAGCTTTACATACTTATACACATAATTATAGCTATGTATATTCTAGTGTAGATAACTACTTTGCTGACTTAAATAATGTTAGTGATAGTGTCTATAATTCTATAGGTATACATCCTAAAATAATTAGATTTCCTGGTGGATCTTCTAATGTCGTTAGTAAACACTATTCTAGTGGTATTATGACTAGATTGACAAGTGAAGTAGTTAATAGAGGTTATAATTACTTTGATTGGAATGTTGACTCAAACGATGCAGGAGGAGACGGTGCTAATAGTTCTAAAATATATAATAATGTAATTAATGGACTATCACATAATAAAACTAATATAGTTCTTATGCACGACTCTGGTGGTCATACTGCTACTGTGAATACTCTTAAAAATATTATTGATTATGGTAAAAAACAGGGATATTCATTTAAGGCAATAACCAATGATACTCCTAGTGTTAGACACGGAGTTAACAATTAATAGACTATTTCTTAAAGCTTGTACTTAATTTTTTAATTATTTTGCGTTATAATAATAATAGAAAGGAGAATAGTAAATGGTAAAATCAATGAACAAGTATATTAATTTATCAATAGTACTATCTTGTTTATTTGCACTTATTGGTATACTATTAATAGTTTGGCCTAAAGCATCACTTGACACATTTTCTTATATGATTGGATCTTTCCTACTACTATATGGAATATTTAATCTAATTGATAGCTTTACAATTAATCCAGCATTATGTTTTTTCCAAATGACTAGTAGTATTTTATCTATTCTATTTGGTATTGTTATTTTCTTAAATCCAGATATTTTTGAAAGTATTCTTCCAATTGTTTTAGGTATATTCTTTATAATTAATGGAGCATTTAAAACAAGACTATCTTTAGTTATTAAAGATATTGATAATAATTATATTATATCTTTATTTACATCTATACTAATGATGATATGTGGTATTCTTTTAATTATTAATCCTAATGTAACTGCTGTTATGATTACTACAATGCTTGGTATTGTATTAATTGTATATTCAGTATCAGATGTTATTGATATGTTAATATTTAAATCAAGAGTAAAAGAGATTTCAAAATACTTTGAGGGATTACTTAAATGAACTTAAATATGAAGACTATTTAATAGGCTTCATATTTTTCATTAAAGACCTTAGGCTTTAATGATAGTGAGAGACTATAGGCTCGAACTAATATAAATATACTTGTATACAAATGTTTGTTTTTTATACTATTTTTATTTACTAAAAAGTAATTATATGATATACTTTTATTATGCAAATAAGGAGGTATAAATATGCTCGATTATATAATAATTGGACTATTAATAATAGTTATTATATTAGTTATTATAGCTATTAGTAAAAATGTAAATGAAGGAAAGATAACAGAAAGACTGGGTAATCTAGAGACTAATACAGTAAAAGAACTATCAAGCTTTCAAATAGATATTATGAAGACTATGAATGATAACTTCAATGGACTTAATGATCGTATGGAGAAAAAACTTACTCAAATAAATGATAAAGTTAATGAAAGACTGGATCAAAACTTTGAAAAGACTAATAAAACGTTTACTAATGTCTTAGAAAGACTTAGTAAGATAGATGAAGCACAGAAAAAAATAGATAACTTATCTAATGACATAGTTTCTCTTCAGAGTATCTTAACTGATAAAAAGAGCAGAGGTATATTTGGAGAAGTAAATCTTAAACATATATTATCTAGTGTATTTGGAGAAAAGAATGATAAAATATATTCTATTCAATATACTCTTCCTAATGGTACCATTGCAGATTCTGTTTTATTTGCTCCTAAACCACTTGGTACTGTTGCTATAGACTCTAAGTTTCCATTAGAGAACTATCGAATGATGGTAGATAAAAAGATACCTCAAGATGTAAGAGATAGGTATGAAAAACAATTCAAAATTGATGTTAAAAAACATATCGATGCCATAAGTAGCAAATATATAATTGAAGGAGTTACCTCTAATCAAGCTATAATGTTCTTACCTGCAGAAGCTATATTCGCTGAAATAAATGCATATCATCAAGATATTATAGAGTATGCTTATAAAAAGAGAGTTTGGATTACGTCTCCTACTACGCTTATATCTACTTTAACAGTTATTCAAATGATTATTAAGAATATTGAAAGAGACAAATATACTTCAATAATACACGAAGAACTAAATAAACTTGGTGTTGAGTTTTCTAGATACAAAGAAAGATGGGATAAACTCGCTAAAAGTATTCAAACTGTTAATAAAGATGTAGAAAGTGTTTATATTACTACTGAAAAGATATCAAAGAAATTTGATGTTATAAGTGGTGTTGAAATTGATAAAATAAATAATGAAAGAAGAGATGAATTAGATGGATAAAATATTTAATAAAGTATTTCTTTGGTTAGCTATTGGTCTATTAATATCTTTTGGAGCAGGCTATTATTTATCTACTAATACAGTATTATTAACTAAGATATTAAGTATTGGTATGGCCCCTATTATAATATTAGAACTTGTAGTAGCTTTTATATTTAGTTTCTTTATCAGAAAGATATCTAAAACGGCTTCTATTGTATTATATATTATATACTCACTCCTTACTGGACTTACATTATCATTTATATTCTTGTCATTCAAAATATCTTCTATAGCAATTACTTTTTTAGCTACTTCAATTGTATTTATCCTACTTGCTATATATGGATATGTAACAAAAAGAGATGTAACTAAAATAGGTACTATATTGTTATTTGGTCTACTAGGAGAACTTATTCTTATTATACTTAACGCTCTAATATTCAAAAGTAATTCCCTAGATATGGCCACTAGTGTTATAAGTTTAATTATCTTCTTGGGATATATAGTATATGACATTAATATAGTTAAAAGAAGAATGTATGATATAGATGAAGATAAGCTTGCTATATATGGTGCATTTCAGTTATACTTAGACTTTATAAATGTATTCATAGACTTATTAAGATTTTTTGGAAAATCAAAAGATTGATTTTCTTTTTTTATTATATTACTAATATATTTACATAGTATTTAGTAGGTGGAAATATGGTAAGGGCAATTATATTCTTACTGGGATTTGGATTAACAGTAATAGGCTGCAGCTACATTATTTTATATTTAAATTTACTTACAATGGGGTATAATTTTGTTAATTATGTTAATTTTATTATCAGAAGAATAGAATGTTATTATAGTATAATTGGTATAATTATGATGACACTATCTATAACACTTAAAGGAGACGATAAAAAATGAATTATATTTATGATGTAGTACTAAATTTTAATAAGGACTATTATAATTTTTTTGAGTGGTATAAAAGTGATAATATTATAAATATTAAAAAGATCCCATTTTTTCTTGTTGATAATAATACTTATACTTCGATGAAATATAATATCATTATTGTAGATCAGGATTTTGTAAGAAGTATTAAAGATAAAACTAGTACCTACACTAAACTTAAGGTTGGGCCTTCTTGTCTTATTACCAATGGTAAAGAAGCTATGGGCCTTCTATTTAATGATAAGGGTAACTTAATTAAAAGAAGTAGCCTTCTACTAGATGAAGAAGAAGAAGTTCTTGATGAAGTTAATGATAATAATAAATATAATATTGGTATAATTAAAAATCAAAAAAGAAGAATATTTAATATAAATAGACTTGAGAAAGAAAAGAAAGATTTTCTTATTAGATATATATCTAAAGAAAACTCTCTTATTAATTTGAAATATTTATACTATGATTATTTTGAAAAAGAAGAACAAGATATTGATATTATTAAGAAGACTTTGATTAAAGAGATTAAATATAATTGGAATAAGAAGTTTCAAGAGTTTTATAACACTGTAAAAATGTTTAATAAAATTAGTAATTAAAAAATGGTATTTAGTTGATACCATTTTTATTTATTATTTATATTGTTTCATATAAGTTTCATATTTTGCTTCTAGAACTGTATCATCAAATTTTAATCCAGCATCTTGTCTCATCTTATCTAAAGCTATATATGAAAGATTAGCATCATCTGTTGACTTTTGTGTAGCAATTGACTCTATAACTTCATCTTTAATATCCTCTAATTTAGGTTTTTCTTTTTGATCTATTCTATAAATTATATGATAACCATATGAAGTTTTAACTGGAGTTTTACTATAACTATTATCTTCTAGTTTTTGCATTTCTTCCATATAAGCAGACTCTAAATTAGCATTATATGATTTATATCCTAACTCTTCATAAGTAGTAGAATCCTTATATTCTTCTTTTACTTCATCAAATGATTTACCTTCATCTAATTTAGCTATAATTTCTTTAGCTAAGTCTTCTGCTTTTTTCTTTTCATCATCTGTTGCATCACTTTCAACTTTTACTAAGATATGTTTAGTATTTATATCACCATATACTTTATCATTATAATAGTCTTCGATCTCTTTATCTGTTACTTGACTCTTAATATAATCTTCAGCATATTGTTTTCTACGATAATTTAGTCTTAAATATTCAATAAAAGCTTTTTCACTTCCAAATCCTTGTTTAGTTAAAAAGTCTTCTTTACTTAATTGATAGTATTGTTCATAAGCACTATAATAACTTTCTGCTTGGCTCTGTAATTCATCGTTCATTTCATCTGTCTCAGGATATTTTTCTTCAAGTATTTTATTATCTATTTTATCTAATAAAGCAGTAATTGAATACATATCTTTCATATTTTCATATAAAGTCTCTGCATTTATTGTCATTCCATCTATTTTTACAACTGGTTCTGTACCATCTTTTAATTTGGCAATACGTTCAGGCCAAATAAGTATAACTACTAGTATTGTTACAAGAACTCCTCCTACTGCACCATAAATAGCTAATCTATATTTGTCTACAAAATCAAAAAACTTATATAATTTATCTTGTTTAATATTCTTGCTATTCTTATTTTTCTTTTCTTTTTTACTCTTTTCTGGTGTATTTATTTCTTTTTCTTTTTTCTTTGTCATCATTTATTCTCCTTTCAAAGATACATTAATATAATATCAAAAATAGTTAAAAATTTCAAGGTTATTTTAGAAATATGGGTTAATTACCATAGTTTTTAATCTTTTGAATTTTATATTAGATATAATCCGACACCTTTTTTATATTTTTCCATAAAATAATGTGAATAGAAAAAAAGGAGGAATGTATTATGGGTAACTGTGGAACTTGTGGTTCTTCTGCTGCAATTGTTTTAGTATTATTTATTCTACTAATAATCATACTAGGCGCTTGGATATAATAAAGGAGGTGCAAAATAATGTCTACAAATAGTTCATGTAAGGGAAGTAATGGCTTCTTAATCGTTATTGTTTTATATATTTTACTTGCTATTATATTAGGATCTGCTTTCTTATATTAAAATATCTTTTAAGTATATGAAACTATCTTCGGATAGTTTTTTCCAATATTAAAAGTAGGTATAAACCTACTTTAATTTTTTATATACTTCTTCTAAAGTTAATTTTTCTTCATTATTATATTTTGGTATTAAATGTAGGTGAAAGTGTTTAACCTCCTGACCTAAACCATTATTTTCACATAATGAAATACCATCATAATTTAATCTTTCTTTCAATAGTGCCGCTACTTCTTTAGCTACTTTTAATATATGATGAAGAGTAGCATCATCGATATCAAAAAAATCTTGATAATGTTTTTTAGATACTATAAGAGAATGGCCTAAATGGTTAGGATTTACATCTAGAAACACTTTAACTATATCATCTTCATATATAGTATATGACGGTACTTCTCCATTAATAATTTTACAAAATATATCCATATTTTCTACCTCCTAATTAAAGTATATCAAAATATAAGAAATAAATAAATATTTTTAAAAAGAAAAAGAGAGAAAGGTCTTCTCTCGTATGGAATATCTGCGAATATTCTTTTATATAATGTTACTTTTTTTAGTTTTTTAAACAAAAGGGTTAACTTTTTAATTTTTCTTTGATATAATCAAGTTGAAAGTAGTATGTTTTAATTTGCTATAAGCAAAAAGTAAGCATAAATTTATTGCTTTAAGGAGGAAAGATGAAAAAAGATATTACTTTAGTTATTTTGGCTGCTGGTATGGGTAGCCGTTTTGGAGGTCTTAAACAAATTGAACCTATGGGTCCTAGTGACGAGTTTATTATTGACTATTCTGTTTATGACGCTATTAAGGCAGGGTTTAACAAAATAGTATTCTTAATAAAGAGAGAAAATTATGATTTATTTAAAGAGACAATAGGAGCAAGAGTAGAACCTCATATTAAGGTGGAATATGCCTTTCAGGAATTAAATAACTTACCTATAGGATATGAACTACCTAGTGATAGAACCAAACCTTTAGGAACTGCTCACGCAGTACTTTGCTGCAAAGATGTAGTAAATGAACCATTTGCTATGATTAATGCTGATGATTTTTATGGAAGAGATGCATTTATTAAAGCATATGACTTTTTAGTTAATACTGATAGTAACTCTAATAATTATGGAATGATTGGATATATGGTATCTAATACATTAACTGAGAATGGTTCTGTTAAAAGAGGTGTATGTGAAGTAGATGAAAATGATTATCTAAAATCAATTATAGAAAGTAAAGTTGAGAGAATTAATAATGTCATTGTTGCTAAGCCTTTAGATGGAAGAGGAGAATTTAATGTTGAGGACAGTGCCACAGTAAGTATGAATTTCTTATTGTTTACTCCTAGTATATTTAAACATATAGAAGATAGATTCCCTATATTCCTCGAAGAGAATAAAGATAATCTTTTAACTAGTGAATACTTAATTCCAGATGTTTTAGAAAAACTAATTCAGGAAAATAAAGTAACTACTAAAGTTATTAATACTACTGCTAGTTGGTATGGAGTTACTTATAAAGAAGATACTCCTTCAGTTAGAAGTGCTATTAAAAATCTAGTAGATAATGGTGAATATAATTATAATCTTTGGAAGTAAATTATGTTAAATTATGTTATTTTACTTAATTCTATTTAATTTTTATTAGTAATTTGTTATACTATAGTTAGAAAGGATGATGTATATGAAATACAATATTCGTGGTGATAGAATGGTGATTACAAACGCCATTAAAGACTACACTGAATCTAAATTAGGAAGACTTGAAAAATATTTTAAGGATGATGATATTACTGCTAATGTACTTGCTAGAGTTAGAGGCAATAATCAAATAGTAGAGGTAACTATTCCTACTAGTAAGTTTATTCTTAGAAGTGAAGAAGAAAATGATGATTTATATGCCGCTATTGACTTAGTTACAGACAAGCTAGAAAGACAAATCAGAAAGAATAAAACAAGATTAAATAGAAATGTTAAAGAGAATGTTAAAGAATTCAACTTTGACTATGAAATTCTTGAAGATGAAGAATCTAAAGAAAAAGTAGTTAAAAGGAAAAATATAGAAATGAAGCCTATGGATGAAGAAGAGGCTATACTTGAAATGGAACTATTAGGACACTCTTTCTTTGTATATAAAGATATGGATACTGATAAGGTATGTGTACTTTATAAGAGAAAAGATGGCGACTATGGTTTAATTGAAACTAAATAATATTAGAGTATCAACAGGAATTGTTGATACTTTTTCTTTGAGAGTTTATGTATCCACAGAAGCTGTTGATAAAGAAAAATATGTGGGATTCGTTTTATCTCACATATTTTTTTGTTTTTGAATTAGTACTGGAAAAATTAATCGGTAATTTAGCACATAGCATTTCTTCATTTGATATAAACTCTTCAACCTCTTTAAAATCATGTATTAAGGATATGTCAAAACCTCTTTCTACTAGAGTTCTCTTAAAACTACTTAAAGTCATAATATATTCCTTATCATATTTAACTAATATGTCTGTTGGATCCTCTTCATATTCTTTTTCTCTTTCAGAACAATAAAAGTAACTTATTCTTAAACAGATATAATCATATAGTGGTTTAAAATTCTCTGGATAACTTTCTTTTTTTAAATAATCATATTCTTTATAAAATATGGCATAACTCATTAATAAGTTTATGGAGTCATATGCTATATCTAAATCAGAATAATGATGTATTAATTCTTCAAATAATTTTTCTATATTTTTGACAATCTCTTTTTCATCATTTCTCTTTTTTATTTCCTCTAATGTAAAATGGCTATCATCTAAAATCCCTGTATCATCAACCAAAACGTATTTACTTTGATTTCTTTTTTCCATTTCTAATTTTTCTTTAAGCCTTATTAATTCTTCTTTTCTCATTTTATACCTTCTTCCTTTTTATTCGTGTTTTTTTACCATAAATGCTTAATATTTTTTCAGCAAAATCACATAAATGTTCATCATTATCTTTTATATGATGTATTAATTTATAATATAGTTGTAATTCTAAATTTTCATAAGATAGACTAGCATTTTTTAAATTTATATACTCCTTATATAATTCTTTAATGTCTTTCATCTTTATTCCCCCTTATTTATAACTTATATAATTATTCTTTTTAATTTTTGTATACTTATTATCATTGTTTATATTATTTTTGTATTTATCTAGTTCACTGGTTGAAATTATATTTGGATATTCTGTTTCTATTCTTCTTCTATATTCTAACATTTCTAATAGAATTCTAATGATTTTTATTATTTCAGCATCTGTTAATACTTCTTTGTTTTTATTATTTAAATTGCCCATAAATTTCCTCCTTTCTGAAAATCAGTTTGTATTATATCATTGTATATTATATAAGTAAAATACATATTTGTTATTTTAATTATAACTTTTAGTTATATCAGTTTCTATCGATATTGATATTACAATTCTTTTTTGGTATAATGAATTATATATATTAATATGTATTTACCATAACATAAAGTTATATCTTGCATAATTAATATGTATTATAACTATTTAATTTGTATGATATAATATTTTTATCTGAATTTAGTTATTTTCAAAGAAGGAGAGTGATTTAAAATTATGGAAAGAAATTCAATAAATTACAAAATATTGCAAGAAAACAATTGGGCTAATGTTAATAGAAAAATCAAAGAAGAAGCTACAAATACAGGTAATTTTATTACAAGTAATAATATGAATGATGATTACAATATAAGTAATATTATAGATCCTGGTGATTACACAGAAACAAGTAAAAACATAATTAATGATATGCATAATTTAGACACAAGTAAATATGATATATATAATAATGATTATAAACTAAATAGACTTGGTGATTATAAAATCAGTAATACAATGGAATACGCTTTAGAATTATATATTCTTTATTGTAATAAGTTAGGTTATGATCCATCAAATGTTGTAAAATATATTATTGATAATAATATAAGTAACTCCAATACTTTGTTTTCTTCAGATAATAACTTTAAACAATGGACTTTAATCAATTACAATATGATCGATATATATGTTGATCATTTATTAAAGATGGGCATTGATCCAAAAAATGATGATGTAATAGAGTTATATAAAGGAAAATTAGATGCTGCTGATAAAGAAAGAAAAAATCTTATTTCACCATATGCAAGTACTCTTGGAGAAAATAATTCTATTCTATACAAAAAGGATAAAATATTGTTTAAGGTAACTAAAGATAATGTAGAAAAAATAGATGATGGTAAAACATTTCTTATTCAAAACCCATATTCTGTAACAACACTATTATACTTATTAGAAACATTAGGTGGTACTAACAATAAGGTAATAGTTACTTTTTGGGGTAATGCTAATGATGTAAATAGAAATAAATTATTCTTGATGATGAATGAAGTTATATCTTTTTTAAATATGAATGTCAAAGAAGACTTTAAAATAAATTTTGAAGAAAATAATGGTGTTTACATTAACAGCTTTATTATGAATACAAAAAGCATTAAAAAAGAAGTTGATTTATCTGAATTAATGACAAAAAAAGAAAAAGAAATACTTAGTGGTGAGCCTCAGCCTAAAAAGCAAAGGAGAGCATAATGTATGTCTTCGATTAGTTCCATTAATAACTTTCAAACACAGTATAATAATATACCCGATATGTCTTCGCTAGAAATTTTAATGAGTCTTGGAATAATAACCACCTATACTCCTTTAACTGTCAATAACTATGCAAAAAATACTTCACAAAATGTTACTGGCTTAAATTCAGATAACTTACTTGGTGAAGATGATACTAAAAGCAAGGAAGCAGATCCTAATATTTCTATATTATCTTCATTTTCAATGCAAAATAGAGAAAACACTAGGAAAAAAGTTCTTGAAAAATCTGATACTAGTTTAGAACCTATTTTGGCAAAAAGGGCCATTAGAGATGATTTTAGAACTGCTAAAACAACAGTCGATAAATATAGTGAACACTACTTAACTGTTACACAAACTGAAAATTCTTACAGAATTTATATTGATAGGCAAAATATTCCCCATTTATTTGGATTACCTAGTGTGAGCAGTATTAGAAATAATTTAAATACCGAGATGACTAATTATTTAGCTAGCAACAATGTTAACTATAATAATTATTTTGACTTAGTTGTTGCAATGTTAACCGATAGCAATTTTAAACAAACTTGGTTTGATAATTTATTTATAGATATTAGTCAAAATAATTCTTTTGAAAACAAAGATAACACTGATAAAATTGGTTATAAGAGATCTTGTTTAGAATTACTTTTAAGTAGTATTAATATTGGAAGTGGCTTAGTTCCTTCACGTGCTACTGAAACTTTAACATATGTCTGCAACCAGTCTAAAAAGAAAATTATGAGTCTTGTAAATATTCCTAATACTGATGGATATTTAGGCCTTATTTCTATATTTGATGATACATTAGGATGCTATCTTTTATATTCTATAGTAGCCCTAAATAGCGTAGATCTACAAAATTATATAATAGTTTCTGGTTCTAATTTAACTAAAGTTCAAACAACATTTACTACAAATGTTACATTTATAGATTCAAAAAACACCGTTATCTCTCAAGACCAAATGCAAGAGAAAAGAAGAGAACAACTTACTGATACTAATAATAATGGTATAATATATGACTTTGATGATAGATATACTAATTTTGATGGAACTTCTAATAAAACTCTTATTGATGGCTTAAAAAAAGTAACATTTCAAATTAAAAATGCTCGAAGTAATAGTAACAAGATTTTTCAAAAAAACATTATGGATATTCTAAATACTAGTCATCTAAATGGTGGTTATGCTAGTGATGATTTTCAAAGAAAATTACCAAAATATTTAATTAATTTAATATTAACTTCAAATATTAATTACGAAGATTTTATTTATAATATCCTTGTAATTATGAAAAATGCTGCTACTATTGATGATAATATTGTAAACGTTTTAAATACCTTTTATTCTATATCTAAAAAGGACTTCCAAAAATTAATTGGCCAAAAAGATAAACACTATAACAGTGAACCATATAATTTTAGTTTTAGTATTATCGATGATTCTAAAATATCTATTAGTGGTGAATTTAAAATATCTATCGGTAAGGTAAGTAAAGTTTTTACTATTAACATTCGTGACAACATTGCAAATATTAAAAACATTAAAACTTATATAAATAAAAAATTTGCTGAAATATATAACACTGTATTTGATGATAATTTAGATTTGACTTTATCAAAAAATAATGATGGATCATTGAATTATGATGATTATATAGATTACGCCTCTACAATTAGATATTTAACTGAACTTCATAGATTTGTAAATGCTTCTATTTATGAAATTGAGGAAGATAATATTAAAAAAGGTAAAAGACAACATTAGCTATTACTAGTGTTGTCTTTTATATAATTTATAAAGTTTTTGGTTATTAGACTTCTATTTTCTGGATTGTTGATCATCGCTAAATATTTTTCTTTAAGTGGTATTTCTATATTCAATTTAAATAGAGTACCATCATCTAATTCTTTTTTTACGTGTTCATATGTTAACATTCCTATTCCAAAACCTGCTTCAGTAAATTCTTTTATAAGTGTATTACTACCAAACTCCATTTCTGGATGTATTGTTATTTTATTTTCAGTACAATATTCATCTAGTCTTATCCTAGTCGTAGCTCCCTTTGTTAATACTAATAATGGTAGTTTTTCTAAATCACTTGGTTTTAATTTTCTATCTTTTAGATAATTAAAATTTTCGTTGGCCACGAAGCAATCGTGCAGTTCCATTAATTTATATATTTTAAATTCTTTTGGAATAGTGTATGGCATATTTGTGAATATTATATCAATTAAACCAATCTTTGATTTTTTTATAAGTTCTTCCGTCTTATCCGTAAAAATTCTAATGTTTATCTTAGGATATTGTTTGTGAAATTTTTTTATATATGGCATTAAATATTCATGTAAAATGGTCTTACTAGCTCCTATATTGATAACTCCCATTTCCATACTTGTTAAAGCTTTTATGTCATTTTCAGCAGACTCAATTAATTCCATTGCTTCTTTTATTTTCTTATATAAGGTTTCTCCCACATCGGTTAATATTACACCTTCTCTTTTTCTAACAAAAAGTTTAACTTCCATTTGATTTTCTAATGTCTTAATACTTTTACTTATTGCTGGCTGACTTATCATCATTTCATTAGCCGCTCTGGTTATATTACCATTTTTAGCCACATAATAAAAAGTTTTATATAGTTCTAAGTTTATGTTCATAACGTTTACTTCCTTTCTAATAGTTTATATTATTATTATATCATATATGAATTAATTTGGGTATTAGTCTATCCACAATGGCTGTTGATAGATTGATTTTATAATTTAATAATACTTCATTAATTATTTTTATCTTTTCTTCTTTTGACCAATATCTATTTGGTTCTTTTCTTATTCTTGTCATATTTTTACCTCCAATTTTATTATAATAAAAAAATGTAGATATGTTTTTTTGTGTCTATATTTATATTGCAACTTCACATTATGACTTGTTTTTTTAGTAATAATGATCATTAATAACTTTAAAGTTTTAAAGACCTTAGGCTTTAAAACTCTTTTTTGAAGACCTATAGGCTTCAAAAAACACTGAGTGACTGTAGACACGAAGTGAAACTATAATAAAATAAGGTAAATATTAAATATTTACTAGTTTTTTTAGTTAAAATATAGTAAAATATTATCTAGGAGATGATTTGATGTTTAAAACGCTTAAGAAATTATTTGATAATGAGTATAAAGAGTTATATAGATTTAGTAAACTAGCAGATCAAATAGATGCTCTAGATGAAGAAATGAGTAAATTATCTGATAAAAAACTTGCTAGTTATACTGATAAATTTAAGAAAAGATTAGAAGAAGGAGAAACTCTTGAAGATATATTAGGTGAAGCTTTTGCTGTTGCTAGAGAAGCTGCTTATAGAGGTGTTGGTATGAAACCTTTCTACTGTCAATTACTTGGTGGTCTCGCTATCCATTATGGTAATATTGCAGAAATGAAAACTGGTGAAGGTAAAACACTTACTTGTGTACTTCCTGCTTATTTAAATGCTCTAACAGGTAAAGGTGTTCATATAGTTACAGTTAATGAATTCTTGTCTACCAGAGACTCTGAGTGGATGGGTAGTATATTTAGATTTCTAGGTCTTACTGTTGGACTTAATTTAAGAGAGTTATCTTTTAAAGAAAAACAAGAAGCTTATAATTGTGATATTTTATATAGTACTAATAACGAACTTGGTTTTGACTATTTAAGAGATAATATGGTTGTCAAAAAAGAAAATAGAGTACAAAGACCTCTTAACTACTGCATTGTCGATGAGGTTGACTCTATTCTAATAGATGAAGCTAGAACTCCTCTTATTATATCTGGTGGAGTTATGCAATCTGCTAATCTATATATGGATGCTGATAGATTTGTCAAAAGTTTAAATGAAAATGAAGACTATATTATGGATGAAAAAACTAAAGCTGTCAGTCTTACTGAAGAAGGCAGTAGAAAGGCAGAAGAGAGATTTCATTTAGATAATTTATATGATATTAATAATACTTCTTTAGTACATCATATTAACCAAGCACTTAAAGCTAATTATGCTATGAGTTTAGATGTTGATTATGTTGTACAAGATGGTGAAGTGGTTATCGTAGACCAATTTACTGGTAGACTTATGAAAGGTAGAGCTTTCTCAGATGGACTTCATCAAGCTATTGAGGCTAAGGAAGGTGTTAAGATTCAACAAGAGACTAAAACTTTAGCTACGATTACTTTCCAAAACTACTTTAGAATGTATAATAAAATTGCTGGTATGACTGGTACTGCGAAGACTGAAGAAGAGGAATTTAGAAATATTTATAATATGTTTGTTATTCAAATTCCTACGAATAAACCTGTTATTAGAGAGGATGCTACAGACTTATTATATCCTGGTAAAGCAGGAAAGTATTCTGCTATTGTAAAAGAAATAGAGAGAAGACATAAATTAGGACAACCAGTACTTGTTGGTACTATTGCTATTGAAACCTCTGAGTTACTTAGTAAAATGCTTACTAAGAAGAAAATTCCTCACGAAGTACTAAATGCTAAGAACCACGCAAGAGAAGCTGAAATTATTGCTAAAGCTGGAGAAAAGGGTTCTGTTACTATTGCTACTAATATGGCTGGTCGTGGTACTGATATTAAACTTGGTGAAGGTGTTAAAGAACTTGGTGGTTTATGTGTTATTGGTAGTGAAAGACACGAATCTAGAAGAATTGATAACCAGTTAAGAGGTAGAAGTGGTAGACAAGGAGACCCTGGATTTACTCAATTCTATGTATCATTTGAAGATGACTTGATGGTTAGATTTGGATCAGATAGATATAGAGGTATGTTAGAAAACTTAGGTTTTACCGGGGAACAAGCTATTCAAAACAAAATGTTTTCTAAAACTGTTGAGTCTGCTCAAACAAAGGTTGAAGGTAATAACTTTGATATTAGAAAACAACTTCTTAACTATGATGATGTTATGAATAATCAAAGAGAAATTATTTATGGCAAGAGAAATGAAATACTTGATAATGATTCTATACATGAGGCTGTTCTTCAAGGATTTAAGAATTACATTGGTGATATTGTTAATTCACATTTAGTGGATAATAATAAACTTAAGGAAAATGATTATAGTGAGATACTTGAGGCTGTTAATGAGAATTTACTTAGAAAATATAGGATTACTCTAGCAGAAATTAATAATAGGCATCCTGAGGAGGTAATTGATATTATCTATAATAATGCTGTTAAGGATTATGAAGAGAAATTAGAAGATATTCCTCTTGAAGTTAGAGATGAATTTGAAAAGGCTATTTCTCTTAGAGTTATTGATAATTATTGGATGGAACATATTTCTACGATGAGTCATTTAAGAGATGGTATTGGTCTTAGAGGTTATGCTAATACTAGTCCACTTCAGGCATATACTATGGAAGGTTACCAACTATTTGATGAAATGCTTGCTAGAATTAATAGAGATATTAGTATTTATTTATTGAAGTCTGAAATAAGACAGAATATTGAAAGAAAACAGGTTGTTAAGAATGCTATTACAAATGATAGTAAAGACCACGCTAAGGTACAAAAGAAGAGTACTAAAGTCGGCAGAAACGAACCTTGTCCTTGTGGCAGCGGAAAGAAATACAAACAATGCTGTGGTAAGTAATTAAAAGCCTTTTTCTATACAAGGAATTAGACAATATTATTTAGATACGTTATTAAATACGTTTTGAAAAAGTATCTAAAACGTATCTGGAAACAAATACAAATAAGAGAAATATAGTATTTTCAATACTTTTATGGGCTTTGAACCATTGCCATAGTGATAGTGGTAAAAGTATGATATAATTAAACCAGGGGTGATAGTATGAAAGTAAGGAATAATTATAATGAATGCTTAACAAATTTAGCTTGTTCTATAAGAAAATATTTTGAGTTAGACTATAAGCATAATACAATTGATTATATAGATAAGATACTAAATGAAAATAAACCTAAAAATGTTGTAACAATACTATGTGATGGAATGGGGTCTAATATAATGGATAGAATTTTATCCAAGGATTCTTTCCTTTTAAAATATAGGATAAAGTCAATAACTACTGTGTTTCCAGCAACAACTGTTGCGGCTACTACATCTATGATGACAGGCTTAAACCCAGTTGAAACAGCTATGCTAGGTTGGGATATGTATTATAAGGATATTGATAAAACAATTACAACGTTTATGAATTCTGAAAAGGGTGATGAAGAATATACTCCATTACAAGAAGCAATTGAATATAAAAACAAGCATATGATTACTAAGTCTATAATGGAAGAAATTAATGAAAAAGGAAAAGATTCAGGATATATTTTATTTCCGTTTGGAAAAAATCCATATGTCGGCATTGAAGACTTATACAATAAAATAGAAACATTATGTAATGAAGAAGGAAAAAAATATATTTATGCATATGATACAGAACCAGATCATACAATGCATGAACTTGGAACTGATGCACATGAAATAAATGAAATTGTTGAAAATATTAATTTTAAAGTAGAAGAATTAAGTAGAAAATTAAAAGATACAGTAATATTTGTTGTGGCTGATCATGGACATAAAAATGTAGAAAACATAATGCTTAAAGATTATCCCGATATAGTTGATTGTTTAGAAAAAAATACTTCGATTGAACCAAGAGCAATAAATTTTTTCATAAGGGAAAATAAAAAACAAAAATTTGAAGTGTTATTTAATGAATATTTTAGTAACGATTTCGATTTATATACTAAAGAAGATGTGATAAATTCTAATCTGTTTGGTAAAGGTAAAGAAAATGAAATTTTCCGTGATATATTAGGAGATTATCTTGCAATAGCAAAAACAAACAAAATATTATTATATGGTGGCTCTGAAATATTAAAGTCTCAACATGCAGGGTACACAGACGATGAAATTTATGTACCTTTAATTGTAATAAATACAAATAATATATAAATAATTTTAGATACGTTTATAGATACGTTCTGCTAGTAGAGTGGAGTGTGACCGAATGTAGTAAAGTGCATAAAAGTGCAAGTTTAAAGGATAAAATGCTCTAAAGTGGAGCAGAATGGCACATAATAAAAAGCCATGTGGATCTGGTAAGAAGTATAAACAATGCTGTGGTAAATAATTTACAATTCATTATAAAACAAATAATTTCAAAATTTTGAATTACAAAAAACGATTTAATAATGAAGAAAAGATTACAATTTGTCCACACAATTTTGGTTGTGTGGACATTTTGATTAAATAGTAGTATATTAATTAAAGAAGGAGTATTAGAAAGAAATATTATGGAAAAATTTTATTTAGAAAAGCCCTCAATTGGAAGAAAAAGTGAGATAATAGAATATATTAATGAACTTGCTGAATATAATTCTGATACTAATGGAATTGGATCATTAAATAAAATATTTGATGGTTACACTTTTGAACAGGCCCTACAAAGATGTTTAAATATGGAAAATAAAGAATATGCAGAAAAATTTGGGAGATGCCAATCAAAAACATTTTTACTTATTAGAGAAAATGATGATAAAATTGTTGGTGCAATTAATGTTAGATGGAATTTAAGTGAGGCAATGTTACAATTTGGAGGTCATATTGGTTATGGAATTAGACCAACAGAAAGAAGAAAAGGCTATAATAAAATAAATCTATATTTAGGTTTGATTGAAGCACAAAAGCTAGGTCTCGATGAGGTTATGTTAGATTGTGATGTTAATAATATTGGATCAGATAGAACATTAAAAGCATTGGGTGGCAAGCTTGAAAGAACAGAGGTAGATCCATCTGATGGAATACTAACAAATGTTTATTGGTTTAATGTTAGTGAAACTATAAATAAATATAAAAACATATACGGGCCTTATATTAGCCCTAATAAAAGTTATTAATTTATTAAAGGAATTAGAGCATATGAAAAAAAATGATTTATTTTTATTAAAAGAGTATTTATCAGATATTAATATAGATAATGTAGAAGAAAAGGCACTTGGCAATTATGAAAATGCTGTATTAGTATGTCTAGATGCTGTTTTATCTATAAACAGAAAGTATTATACTTTTGTTGTTCCTAGAATTACTTATTTTCAAAACAAATATCCAGATATAATGACACTAGAGGACTTAAGTAAGCTGATAGAGAGCGTTGGAATTGATGAATTTAAAGATTGTTGGAATTATAATCATCCAGATAGAGTCAGAATGTTATATGATTTGTGTAATCGATTTATTGAAATAGCAAACTTATATAAATGTAGAAAGGAATTACTCTCATTAAGAAGGTGGGCAAGTCAATCTAGCATTAAGGATTATAATGATTTTAATGTCACGGGTATTGGTTTTACAACATTTCAATACATTAGAATGCTTTTAGGAGCTAATACTGTTAAGCCTGATGTCCATATTAAAAATAAAATAGCAGAAATAGTTGGCAAAAAAGTAAATGACAAGTATGCAGTTGAATTGTTTGAAACAGCGTGCAATGAACTTAAATTAAATGTCGCTGATGTTGAACATTATATATGGAAAAAAGAAGCAAAAAATTCTAAAAATTTTAATATGTTATGGAAAAATAATCAATGGATTGAAATAAGAAATGATTATAACTAAATTTAAAATAGCAAATATATATGATTGAAGAATACAACGGTAATATTTGAAAATTCAACAATTGAATATATATGACAATTAATAAAAAGATCTATTAACTTTTAAGTCTATAGATCTTTTTCTATTACTAATGGATTAAAATTATTTATTGCCTCAATTAACTTTGGATGTCTAATTATAAAGTGAATAGTAGGAAAGTCTTGTTTAGTTATTACAACATAATTATCTTTTACTATGTTTATAGATATATTATTAAATGTTTTAGTACTATTTATATTTATTTTATAGTTTTTATTATTCTTTGAATAATCTCTAGTATTTTTTAAATGTTCTTTATATTCTTCATAAGTATATTTAATTTTATCTTTATAAAAAATATTTTCTAATGATAAATATATATTATCTTTATCAAAAGTACTTTTTTCTTCGATAAAAATGTTATCAGTTATAATACCATTTTTTAATATTATATTAATATTTTTTTCTTCTTCTTTTTTGTAGTCTACTATCTTCTTTATTTCTTCTTTACTTAATTTATTTCTTTTTAATATTTTAAGTAATAGATCATCATTAATTGTAAATAATGGTAATGAAGATAAAACCCTTTTTCTATCTGCGATTACTTTGGCATCTTTTAAAAGAAATGTTTTTAGTTTATTCATACTTGATTCATTATAAATGTCCATTAATGAATTGGCTTTTTTAAGAAGTAAGTCTTTCTTTTCTTGATAATATTCTAGCTCTCTACTGTTACTTGTTAAATAATATTTACCTTTATTATGATAACCTTTTATACATTCTCCTGATAAGGCTGCTACTCCTGAAACATAATTTAAGTGATTATACGGAGTATTTTTTACTTCTTTTAAATAATAAGGTGAAACTTGTCCAGTCATATATATTGGTATCCAACTTTCTAGACCTAACATCATTTCATTAAACGGTCTATCTAAATTATGAATTATATTTATATGTAATCCTTTCTTTAATGACATTGCTATAGCAAACATCCATTTTTTACCAAAATCAATATCTTTAGCCATATCTTCCATAGGCATATCACTACACATAAAGATATCTCCCTTATTTTTAGATAAAACTGTGGCTTTAAAGAAATCTAGTTCTCCTTTTTTCATTTCTTCAATACCATAATATGTCTTATTTTTTATAATATAAAAAGGTATATTAGGAACTTTTAGTTCATCAAACTTTATAGCTTTTATATAATTGTTTAAATTAAAATTATCTAAATTATTCAAAAAATCATTTATATAGTCTTTGGATGGACTACTAGTACTATTAGTTAAATAATTATATATTGTTTCAAAAATCTTTTTATCTTGTAATTCTTCATCTTGACAATTTATTAATTCCTTTAATACTTTTTTATCTTCATTACTATTATACTTTGACATTATATAGTTTGCTATTTTAGTACTAAACTCTAATGGATCAGATGGTTTTGTTTTACCATATCTAATTCTTGATATATGTGAGGAATCAAAAACTATATACTTAGACATATCATTTATATTTATATTTAATGCCAAAATTAATTCATTTAAATTTTTACTTAAATTATCATAATCAAATGGATTTTGTTCTTTTAGTGAATTAATTAATATTTTTTCGATGTCTTTTCTAGTATATTTAGAACTTTTTTGTTCTAGTGAAACATTATATAAGGCTTCGATTATTTTTTTTATTTGTTTGCTATCACTCTTTGGAGTTCTTTCTCCACTTCTGTATCTACTTATTACTGATTCTGATATTCCAGATTCTACTGATAGTTTCCTTGATGTACAGTTCAATTTATTAAGTAGTTCATTAAATTTATCTTTAAATTCCATATAATATCACCTCTTTTTTATTATACTATAAATTATAACTTATTACATAAAATTTCCCACTTAGTTCATTGTTTTAAACAATATTATGCTTTAATACCTATAAATAATATTATGGTTAATAGATTTTATAAATATCAAAATAATTATTTTTTGGATAGACCCAATGATAACGAACTTCCTATTAATTTTGAGGAATAGACTAGTAATAGTCTTTTCTTTATGTTAAAATTATGTTATGGAGGGTATATAATGACAGAAGAACTTTTAAAACAAATAAGAGAGGAAGTTGCAATAAAGAAAGCAAATAATGAAAAACAAAATGCTAAAGTTCAAAGAATTAAAGAACTTGAGGAGGACCCTAATGTTAGTGAGTACATTTATTTAATGGGATTATCTAAGTGTAGTACTGCACTTAACTATGATGATACAGATCAAGTTATTTGTTCTGTATATAATAAATATATTTATTCAATAGAAGAAAAAGATACCAATAAAATATATATTTATCTTGGAACATTTAGATGTTCAGATAATGTTGATATAGTACATTCTTCATATGATATTAGAGTTAAGTATAATGATAAAAAAGCTGATTATAGATTATATCAAGATCTAGAGCAAACTTTTGCAAAAAGAGTAAATATTAAAGATTGTGATTCTTTTGAAAAGGCTAATACTATTATTAATCCTACTCCATATTATAAAGAGAAAGAGTATTATAATATCCAAAAAGAATTCTTTATTAAGGCTATTAAAAATAATCAAGAAGATGCGAGAAAATTAGTTTTAAAGAAATATCATAAATTATAAACTTTTATCTAGTAATAGTTTTACTAGATATTTTTTTTATACTTTTTGTGGTATAATTATGTAAATAAGGATGTTGGTATTATGAAAGATATTAGTGATAAAAGAGTAAATATTAGTTTAGATAATCCCTCTATTGTGTTTGATAAAACCAAATGTGATGAATGTGGAATATGCAAAAATATTTGTAAGATTAATGTTGGTGTTTATGGATATACTAATTTAGATTATCCTTGTATTAATTGTGGTAGTTGTACTGTTATATGTCCTAAGAAATGTATATCTGAAAGAGATGAAAATAATAAATTAAAAGAATATTTAAATAGTGGTAAAACAATAGTTGTGCAAACTGCTCCTGCAGTAAGAGTAGCTTTAGGTGAAGAATTTGGTATGAAAGTTGGTACTAATGTTGAAGGAAAGATGATAACTGCACTTAGAATGATAGGAGTTAATTATGTTTTTGATACTTCTTTTGGAGCAGATCTTACAGTTATGGAAGAAGCTAATGAATTAATTGAGAGAATTAAAAAGAAGAAGAACTTACCTATGTTTACTAGTTGTTGTCCTTCTTGGGTAAAATTTGTTGATATGTTTTATCCTGAATATAAAGATAATTTATCTACCTGCAGAAGTCCTATATTTATGGAAGGAGCTATAATTAAAAATTATTTTAGTAAGATAAATAACATTAAAAAAGAAGACATAATTAGTATTGCTATTGTTCCTTGTACTAGTAAGAAGATGGAAAGACTTAAATATCAAGATATTGACTTAGTTGTGACTACTAGAGAACTTGCTAGATATTTGAAAGAAAATAATATTAATATTGCTACGCTTAAAAATGGTACTTATAATAGTTTATTAGGCAAAGGTAGTGGTAGTGGCTTAATATTTGGTTCTTCAGGTGGTGTTATGGAAGCCACTATAAGAGAGGTATATCATATATTAAATAAAAGATATCCTAAAGGAAGGCTACTTAATTTTAAAGTAGTTAGAGGTTTATCTAATATTAAGGAGGCAGAAGTAACTATTAATGGAACTACCTTAAAGTTATGTGTTATTAATGGTACTGGAGATGCCAGAAAAGTTATTGAAAAGATTAAAAATAATGAAGTATATTATGATTTTATTGAAGTTATGACTTGTGAAGGCGGATGTACTTCAGGAGGAGGGCAACCTCGTATTTATCCTCTTACTAATGATATAAAACTTAAAAGAATGAAAGCATTGTATAAGAGTGATAAGAAAATGAAAATTAGAAATTCTTCACAAAACCCTAATATTAAAGATGTATATAATGATTTTTTAGGAGAAGTTGGTAGTAAGACTGCTATTAAATATTTACATAATAATAATAAAGAAGAATGATTTATTTTTAGGCTATAGGCTAAAAATAACACTCTAAGACCTTAGGCTTAGAGTAATAAAAAAATAAATAAATATAGATTTTTTCTTAGAAATTTGGTACAATAATTAATGTAGGAAGGTATATAAAATGAATGATATAATGAAACTAGGAATTGAAGAAGCTAGAAAGACAATGAATGAGAATAAAGGTGGACCTTTTGGAGCAGTTATTACTGATAGCAATGGTAAGGTTATTAGTGTTGCTTCAAATAGAGTATTAGAAGACTGTGATGCTACTGCACATGCAGAAGTCATGGCTATTAGAAAAGCAGGTAAGGTTCTTGGTAAATATGACTTATCTGGATGTACTCTTTATGCAACTGGTTATCCTTGTCCTATGTGTTTGTCTGCTATAATATGGGCTAATATTAAGAAGGTATATTATGGTACAAACTTAAAAGATGCTGAAGACATTGGCTTTAGAGATGATTTTATATATAATTATATTAAAAATAAAGATAATGATATCCTAGATTTAATAGAATTAAGTCGTGATGATTGCTTAAATCTATTTAGAGAATATCAAGATAAAAACAAAAAGATATATTAAGGAGGAACTTATGGAAAAAATATATATATTCGGTCATAGAAATCCTGATACTGATAGTGTAACTGCTGCTATTACTTTGTCTTATTTAAAGAATAAACTTGGTATGAATACAGTGCCTGCAGTACTTAGTTCTATTAACTTAGAATCTAAATTTGCTCTTAATTATTTTGGAGTAAATGAGCCTATGTTCTTAAATGATGTTAATATTAAGATCAAGGATTTAAATTATACTAAGAATTATACTATAAGTGAAAAAAGTTCTATATATGATGCTTATTATAAAATGAATAAAGCAGGTGTTAGTAAAATACCTGTCGTAGATAATGAAAAGAATTTACTTGGTATTCTTAGTATGAAGGATATTGCTAAAGATCAATTTTCTTTTAATTATAGTTATATAGATGCTACTTATGATAATATTTGCAATGTTATAAAAGGTCATTCTCTACTTAAATTTGATGATGATATATGCGGTAATTTACTTGTAGCATCTTTTAAGAGTAGTACTTTTATTGAAGAAATCAATCTTGATAAAGATAGTATTTTAATAGTTGGTAATCGTCATAGTATAATTGAATATGCTGTTAATAGTGGTATTAAATTACTTATTATTACTGGTAATGGAGAAATAAAAAAAGAACATTTAGAGACTGCTAAAAAGAATGGTGTTAATATAATTGTTACTCCTTATAACACATTAGAAACTACTAAAGTATTTAATCTTTGTAATAATGTTACTACTATTCTAAGTAATAAGGAAAGTCTTTGTGTAGATGATAATGAAGCTATGAATGATTTTATTAAATTAGTTACTAAGACTAGATATAGTTATTATCCTGTTATTAATAAGCAAGGTAAATGTAAGGGTATTATTAGATTATCTGATGTTGACTTTACCTGCAAGAAGAATGTTATATTGGTGGATCATAACTCTTATGAACAAAGTGCTATTGGAATTGAGGATGCTAATATAATTGAAATAATAGATCATCATAATATTGGAACAATTGGTACTAATATGCCTATTAATTTTAGAAATATGCCTGTTGGTAGTACTAATACTATTATATATAGTTTATATAAGGAACATAGAATTACTATACCAAAGTATATAGCAGGTCTTATGTTATCTGGTATATTATCTGATACTTTAATACTTACTAGTCCTACTACTACCAAAGATGATGAGATAGCTGTTCGTGATCTTAGTAAGATTGCTAAAGTTAATTTTAAAGATTATGGTTATAAAATGATTAAATTTGGTTCTTCACTTAAAGGTATGACTAGAGAGCAAGTATTATATAAAGATTATAAAAACTATGTTATTAAAGGTCGTAGTGTTGGTTTAGGACAAGTAATTACTACTGATATTAAAGAGGTTCTTGATGAAAAAGAAGATTATATTTCTTTATTAAATACAGTTAGTGAAAAGAATAATTATTTGTTTGTATGCTTATTTATTACTGATATTCTTGATAATGGTACTTATGTACTTTATAGTGATAGAGCAAAAAATATTTTGGAAGATGCATTTAATATAAAAGATATGGAAGAAGGTCATTTCTTAAAGGGTATTGTTTCTAGGAAAAAGCAAATACTTCCTGTCTTAATAAATGATATGGAATAACAAAAAATTCTGGCAGAAGAGACTGCTGGAATTTTTTATTTTTTTATTATCTAAAAAGGTTGACAAACAAATATAAATGTTGTATCATTTGGTTGTCAAAAGAGAAAGGGGGAATAATTATTGAATAAAAGTTTAACTAATAATGAATTAAATAATGAAATTAACATTATTGAAAATAGAATGAATGCTGCCAAAATGACTTTTGATATAACAAAGGATGAATATGCAAATATTTGTGATATTATTGACAGTATAAATGTTAGTATTAATTCTTTAGAAGAGGAAAAGAATACTAGACTTAATGATATAAAGAAGATTAAAAAAGTTAATAAAATCTTTATATCTATTGTGGCTACTGCTGTAACAGCAGGCATTACTTTATTTGGTGTTTCACTATTCTCTGTTACTTCTTCAATATTAGGTGTTTTTTCTTCAATTATGTTTATTAGAAATAATGCTTATAATATTAACTTAATTGATAAGCATATTACTTTCTTAGATAAAAAAATAGATGATTACTCTAATAAGGAAAGCATTGAAAGAACAAAACTAGCAAAAATTAATAAAAACTTAATTAATTCTTTTGATACAATGAACGAAGAAAAAGAATTAATAATTAAGAAAAAGAGAGAAAGAAACTCTAATAAATATATTTATAGAAGTAATGTAAATAATAATAATATTCAAAATGATGGCAAAATTTCTGAAAAAGCATATGTTAGAAAGAGGGTTAAATAATAATTAATTATATAATTGTTATTTTTTTCTTCCTAAATAAAAAGAAATCTGCTATAATATATAGGAGAAAGAGGTGTTATAATGATAATATTATCAGTTAATGCTGGTAGTTCATCTTTAAAATTTACAGGTTTTGAAATGCCTAGTGAAGATGTTCTTATCAGTGGTGTATTTGAAAGAATTGGTATTGATAATAGTTTTTATACTATTAAAGTAAATGGAGAAAAAATTAAGAAAGAAGTAGAACTTCCTACTCACAAAGAAGCTTTTGAAATATTAATTAAAGAGCTTATTGACAATAATATTGTTAAGTCTTTAGATGAGATTAAGGGTGTAGGACACAGGATAGTTCAAGGTGGTGCTTATTTTGATAAGACTGAAATTGCTACTGATGATGTAGTTGAAAAAATAGATGAGTTATCTTCTTTAGCTCCACTACATAATCCTGCTGCTATAGTAGGTATTAAAGCTGCAAAAGAAGTTATGCCTCAAGCATTACAAACTGTTGTTTTTGATACAGCTTTTCATCAAACTATGGATGAAGTTGAATATATGTATGCAGTTCCTTATGCTTGGTATAAAGAATATGCTGTTAGAAAATATGGTGCACACGGTACTAGTCACAAGTATGTTTCTCAAAGAATGAATGAAATTCTAGGAAGAACTGATACTAAACTTATTACTTGTCATATTGGTAACGGAGCTTCTATTAGTGCTGTAAAAGATGGTAAGTGTGTAGATACTTCTATGGGACTTACTCCTAATGCAGGATTAATTATGGGTTCTAGATGTGGCGATATGGATGCCACTGTTGTTACTTATGTAATGGAAAAAACTGGTATGTCTCCTAAAGAGATGGATACTGCTTTAAATAAACAAAGTGGTCTTTTAGGAATAAGCGGTATTAGTAGTGATTCAAGAGACATTGAAGAAGGAATTAAAAGTGGTAATGAAAGATGTAAACTTGCTCAAGAAATGTATGTAAAGAGAATTGTAGAATACATCGCTAAGTATTATGTTTTACTTGGTGGATGTGATGCTATTGTATTTACTGCGGGTGTTGGTGAAAATTCTATAACAACTAGAAAACAAGTTATTGATAAACTTGCTGTACTTGGAATTAAGATTGATGAAGAAGCTAATAATGTAAGAGGAATCGAACAAAAAATTACTAGTGATGACTCTAAGATACCCGCATATATTATTCCTACAAACGAAGAATTAATGATTGCAAAAGATACTTACTCATTAATACTACAAGGATAATATGAATACTTATAGACAAATATATAAACAAATAAAGAAATATAATACTATAGTTATTGCTAGACATATAGGTGCTGATCCTGATGCACTTGGTTCTCAGTTTGCATTAAAAAGTATTATTACTAGTTTATTTCCTGAAAAGAAAGTTTATGCTGTAGGTAATCCTGCGAGTAGATTTAAGTTTTTTGGAACTCTTGATAACATTGATATAATACAAGATAAGACACTGCTTATAGTTTTAGATACGCCAGATATTAAAAGAATAGATTCTGCGAATATTAAAGATTTTGATTTTGTAATAAAGATAGATCATCATCCTTTTATTGAGAAATATGGTGATATTGAATATATAGATGATACATCTTGTAGTTCTTGTCAATTAATATTAGAATTTGCTTTTGAAAATAAAATTAATTTAACAAAAGAGCAAGGGGAAAAATTATATTTAGGTATAGTTGGTGATACTGATAGATTCTTACACGACTATACTAGTACTAAAACTTTTGCCTTAGTGACTAGACTACTTCAAGAGACTAATATTGATTTTACTTCACTATATAAAAACCTATATAGAAGACCTTTATCAGAAATAAGATTTGAAGGATATATTTATCAAAACTTAACTTTGACTGATAATGGAGTTGCATATATTAAACTTACTGACAAAATAATGAAAGAATATGGAGTAGATAGTGCAGCTGCTGGTAATATGATTAATGATTTAAAATTTGTTGATGAAATTATAATTTGGGTATTTTTATCAGAAGATATTAAAAGTAATTTAATCAGAGTTAATATAAGATCTGTTGGCCCGTATGTAAATGAAATTGCTAGTAATTATGGTGGCGGAGGACATATATATGCGTCTGGTGCTAAAATAAAGACTTGGGAGCAGACTGACTTACTTATTAAAGATTTGGATGCTTTAGCAGGAGAATATAAACAAAAAAATAATTAAATGTTAATTTAAAAGTTATATTTATAATTAGATATAACTTTTTCTTTACATATTTTAGATAAACTTTACACTATCATTATTAAGTTATATTTGACTTTTTTTAATTAATATGATAAAATACACGCTTGTAAAGACCGAAGGGGGGATTTTATGAAAGAAACTAACTCTGTTTTTAAAGAAGAATTATTGAACGAAATTAAGTCTAAAAAATCAATAAACTATAAATATTATACTTTACTAGTTAAAAAATATGGAAAGGAACAAGTATTTAGTATATTTAAAGAACTATTATTAGAAGTGGATCAAAAATCAATTAAAAGTTTTATTGATAAATACTATATATTTTTAATATCTATTGAAATAGACGGTAAAAAGTTATCAGAAGATAATTGTGAAATTTTAGTAAGTAAATATGGACTTGATAATGTTATTAATTATTTTAGTGAACTATTAAAAACCGCTAAGGGAAATACTTCAGTAATCAAACAATACGAACATATTTTTTCTTACTTAGGATTAATAGATAGTAATGATGAGAAGAATAATTATGAATATACTGAAGAGAATATACCATTAGCTAATGATAGTATTAAACTGTATCTTAGACAAATTGGGAGTATACCTCTTTTAAATGCACAACAAGAAAAAGAAATCTTTACAAAGCTTGATAGTTGTAGGGAGGCTATAAAAATAGGCGTTTGGTATGATGGTAAACTAACACTTCAGGATCCTGATAAATTTTTTAGATCTTTTTCTACTTCAAAGCAAAAAAGAAAATTAAATAGAATTATAGGTAGTCTACCAAATAAGGATGCTAAAATAGCTGAAAAAGTAGTTGCTGGTACTTATAAGTATGATATTAATAAAGCAAAAGATGATGATGGAGAATTCTATTATAATGACTTAGATAAAGAGCTTGATATTATTTTTGAATATCTTAACTTAAGAAATAGTATTGTTGAAAGTAACTTAAGATTAGTGGTTGCTATAGCTAAAAAATATGCTGCTCGTAGTACAAATTTGTCTTTACTTGACTTAGTTCAAGAAGGTAATGGTGGACTTATGAGAGCTGTTGAAAAGTTTGATGTAACAAAGGGTAATAAGTTTTCTACTTATTCTACTTGGTGGATTAGACAAGCTATTACTAGATCTATAGCAGATCAATCTAATACTATAAGATTTCCGGTTCATTTAAATGAAATAATTTTAAAAATCAGAAGATATACAAAAGAGATTGAAACTTTAGAAAATAGAACTCCTAGTATTGAAGAAATTGCTAAAGCTTTAGATACTACTGAACTTAGTATTAAGAATGCTTTAAATGCAATTAATATGTCACATATTACATCACTTAATGAACCTGTAAGAAAAGATGAAGATTGTGACTCTACATTTGGTGAATTTATTCCTGATGGTAAACCAACTCCTGAAGAAGAGTATGATGTTGTGGCAACTAGAGATATGCTTACAGAACTTCTTAATCATTTAGGTATTAGAGCTAAATTAGTTTTAATTCTAAGAATGGGATTTCCTATATCTGATGACGAACTAAAGAATCTTATTTATTGTGCTAGAGTTAATTATAATAAAACTGATGTATATAATGAATTAACACCTGAGAAAGTAACAGATATTATTAATAGTTATAGAAGTGGAACTTGTACTCTAGAAGAAATAGGAAACCTTCTTGGTATTACTCGTGAACGTGTAAGACAAATTGAAGCAAAAGGAATAAGAAGACTTAGATTTCTTTCTAATAAGAAAAAATATTAAAAAGTAATTTTATTGACATTAATATAATTTATATTAGTGTCTTTTTATTTTCAAAATCAAATAAAAGTGTTATAATATTTAGGAAAGAGGGATAAGTATGCTAAAAATTGAAAACTTAGATGTAACAGTAAATAATAAAAGAATTTTAAATAATTTTAATTTAGTTATTAATGATGGAGAGATAAATGTTATAATGGGACCTAATGGAGTTGGTAAATCAACTTTATCCAGAGTAATTATGGGAGACTCTAATTATAAAATAACTAATGGTAGTATTACCTTTGATGGAGATAATTTAATTCCTTTATCTACTGACGAGAGAGCAAAAAAAGGTATTTTTTTAGTTATGCAATACCCTATGGAAATAGAAGGTGTTTCTAATCAAGATTTTCTTAGAACTGCAATGTCTTCGGTAAATAATAAAAGAATAGGTCTATATGATTTTATTTTAAAATGTGAAAAAGGTGCAGAAGAACTTTCTATGAATAAAGATTTGATTCATCGTAGTCTGAATGTAGGTTTTTCAGGTGGAGAAAAAAAGAAAAATGAAGTATTGCAAATTAAGCTTTTAAAACCAAAATTTATTATTTTAGATGAAGTAGATTCTGGTCTTGATGTTGATAGTCTTAGAATAGTCGGAGAAAATATTGCAAAATACAAAGAAGAAAATCCTAATACTTCTATTTTAATTATTACTCATCATCCAAAGATTCTTGAATATTTAAGACCAGATTATGTACATATAATGAATAAGGGAACAATTACTAAGACAGGAAATTATGATTTAGCAATAGATATAGAAAAAAATGGATATTATAGTTATAAAAATGAGGAAAATATTATAACTGGTGATGAGATAAATGAATAAAATAAAAGTAGTTAGAAATCAAATTATTCCCTTTGATAATGATGATGTCATAATATGTGATAACACTATTTCTTTTTCTAATAATGGAAACTATTTAATTGAATTTATTGAAAGTGATAATGTAGATATTGAAATAAATATCAACGATAATTTATGTATTAATTTATTTGAGTATTCTTGCTTAGAAGATGTTACTTTAAAGCAAACATATAATTTAGGTAAAAAATCTTCATTAATATTAAATAAGTTTTATAATAACACTAATACTCTAGAACAAGTAGAAATAAATTTAAATGGAGAAGGCTCAAATATTAAATATAACTTTTCTAGTGTTAGTAGTAATAATGATAAATATACTATAAATATTAACCATTTAAACAAGAATACTTCTTCAGATATATTTAATAGAACTGTAGCTAAAAATAATAGTTCTAATATATTTGATATAAATAGTTATGTAGAAAATGGAATAAAGGACTGCTACTTAAATCAGCAGACAAAAATTATTAGTCTAAGAGAATCTAATAATAAGATTAATCCTAATATGTTTACACGTGATAATAGTACTATTGCTATTCATTCTTCTACTATTGGTAATATAGATAGTGAAAGTCTATTCTATTTAATGTCTAGAGGAATTGATTATCAGACTGCTACTACATTAATTATTAAGGGATTACTTCTTTCTAATATTAACCCTGATATGGAAACAAGAGGTAGAATACTTAATATTTTGGATAAAATAGGAGGTGAATAGATGAATAGAGATGATTTTGAAATTTTAAAGAAGAATATTATATATTTTGATAATGGAGCTACTACCTTGAAACCTAAGGTAGTAAGAGATGCTATAATAGAGTATTATGATGAATATACTGCAAATGCTCATAGAGGTGACTATAAACTAAGTACCACTGTTGATAATTTATATGAAGAAGCTAGAGAGAAGATTAGAGATTTTATTAACGCTAAAGAAAGTTCGGAGATTGTTTTTACTGATGGTACCACTAATGGTATGAATATTATTGTTTCTGGTTTTTTTAAAGATTATTTAAATAAAGATGATGAAGTACTTATTACACTTAGTGAGCACGCATCAAATATTATACCTTGGTTTATATTACAAAAAGAAATAGGTATTAAAGTAAAATATATTGAACTTAATGATAACAATGAAGTTAGTATTGATAATGTTAGAAAAGCTATAACTAATAAAACTAAAGTTATATCTCTTGCTTATACTACTAATGTAATTGGTGATGAGAGGCCTATTAAAGAAATTAGTAAACTAGCTCATGATAATAATATAATTATGGTTGTAGATGCTGCACAAGGGGTAGCACATAAAAAAATAGATGTCCAAGATGAAGATATTGATTTTATGGTATTTTCTGGTCATAAGATGTATGGTCCTACGGGTATTGGTGTCTTATATGGTAAATTTGATTTACTAGATAAAGTTAAACCATTTAATTATGGTGGTGGTATGAATGCTATGTTTACTAAGGATGGCTATGTTGAATTAAGAGAGATACCTACAAGACT
>JABLTO010156377.1_pt1 | contig 98506 bp, 70 predicted proteins | sample 7160091 | NCBI WGS metagenome assembly JABLTO01 (sample SAMN14651225, study PRJNA627086) | human gut metagenome | isolation source: feces | host: Homo sapiens | reverse complement strand
TGTCAAAAGGTGTACCTTATGACAGTCATTCTTGCTTTATCCGCACCTTGCGAAGCCGGCGATAAAAGGTTGATTCGCTGATTTGGCACATGGCAAGTATTTCAGATAATGCAATTTTCTTCTTTTCCCACTCTCTTATGAGCAATATAAACTCCGGCGGAATTTCTTTCTCCGGTCTGCCGAAACGCACCCCCTTTGCTCTTGCGGCGGCGATACCTTGCAGCTGCCTTTTTCTTATATTTTCTCTCTCGTTTTGTGCCACAAAAGACAGTATTTGAAGTACCAAATCCGCTATAAATGTTCCCATTAAATCCTTGCCCTGCCTTGTATCCAAAAGCGGCATATCAATCACGCATATATCCGCACCGATTTCCTTTGTCAGCACCCGCCATTGATTTTGAATTTCCTCATAATTTCGCCCCAAACGGTCAATAGAGAGGATATAGAGTAAATCTCTGCCTTTCAGCTTTTTTATCAGTTTTTGATACGCCGGTCTATTGAAATCTTTTCCCGACAGTTTGTCGATGTATATATTTTTATCCGCGATATTTTGTTTTTTAAGTGCAAGCATTTGCCTGTCCTCGTTTTGGTCTGTGCTTGACACTCTCACATATCCGTATATTTCCATAGCTATCCTCCTTAAATTTTTGCAAAACAAAAAGCCGCCCTTATATAAAAGACAGCTTTTTGCTTATAAGTATGAAATTTTCTGTTAAATGGTTGACAAAATCGATTTTCAGATGTATAATGATAATAGAAAAAGGCGGTCCGTTTGAACGGCTCGCCAAATATGAACTAAAAGTTAGTCGCTACATTTGACGGTGTGGGCGACTAACTTGCTTTTATAGTAAAAACTATCATAAAGATAATTGTAAAAAACAATGCTCTGAATATAGTCTTTCCCATACGCAACACCCCCTTTCCATTATGTAATGGGGTTGGGGCGGGCCGTCCACGGAATGTTCATTCCCGAACTGCCTGTCGGATTGCTCCGACAACTCACATTATACACCGTTGATTTCCAAAATTCAAGACCTTTTGACGAAAAGACGTTTTCACGCATTTTTGCGTGATTTTTTATTTTGTCTGACTTTCCGATCGGTTTTTCTTATTCCAAAAGTCCGTATTTTCTTTTGACTCGCTCAATTTTTTCACACATCGGCTCTGCCGCAAAATACAAAAAGAACACCGTTGACGCCGCGTGGATCAGATCAAAAGGCAGCCCCAGCGCATACGTTGACAAAATCATCATCCATGTCGGTCTTGCACTGATCAGCAGCACGGAGAAAAAGTTCATGATCCCCCCATAGCAAACCATGGCCGCAAAAAAGCCGAACACGCAAAACGACGCCTTAGAAGGCCGCAGCACTCCCTTTTGCACCAAAATCCCGGACAAGAGTCCGATACCGCCGAGCGCCGCCATTTGCCACGGCGTCCATGGGCCTTGCCCAAAAAAGAAGTTCGATACAAAAGCGCTGAGTGCTCCCACCAAAAATCCCGTCTCGCCGCCAAGACACGCCCCGGTGATAATCACCAACGCAACAACCGGCTTAAACTGCGGCAGCGCCGCAAAGGCCGCGCGGCCCGCAACCGTCATGGCGCTAAGTGCGCTGATTAACACAACCTCACGGGCAGAGGGTTTCTTACCCTCGTAGGCAAGCAGAAATGCAAACATCGCCTCCAAAAGAATCAGCAGGCTGATAAAATAATACTTTTTTTCCCCCAAGAGGTACACACCGGCCGCAACCGTCAGCGGAATCAGCAAAAAAACACACCACGCCGCAATGCGTCCGCGCCTCGTTGTTCTCGTTTTCTGCCGCAGTACAGTCAGTGGAAACTCCCTCTGCGCAATCAAATTTCGGCACGCCGCGCCGGCAAAAAAGATGCTTACAATCTGCAGCCAAACACTGCGGCTGTCCTGCTCCTTGCCATACAAAAAAATCTGTGACAACAAAAACAGCGCCGCAAAGATAATGCCCATCACGATTTTAGAAAGCGAAGGCTTATCCTTTTTTTCGGTGCTTTTCTCCTTTGGCTTTTGCACCGCATCCTTTTGAAAAAAATCATCCTCCGGCGGACTTTGGGGCAGCGTCACGCCGATCGCCTCTGCAATATCGGTTTCCAGTACCGCATGCGGAATCATGCCGCGCGCCATGCGGCAGGCATCGGTGGTATAAAAGCTTTTTTGGTCAAAAAAGCGGCGCGGTGTCCCCTCGGACACAATCTGTCCGTCAAAAAACATGCCGCAGCGATCGGCATACTGCGCACAAAATTCAATATCATGCGAAACCATAAGAATGCCAACGCCGTTTTGCCGCAATGTGCAAAGCAGCCGTGCCAGTTTCTCCTTGAACCACGCGTCAAGCCCCTTGGTCGGCTCGTCCAGGAGCAAAATTTTCGGCTTTTTCAGCAGCACCATAGCAAGTGCGGCGCGCTGCATCTGACCGCCCGACAGGTCATAAGGATGCCGCTCCAAAAATGCTCCGATCGCGCAAAAGTCTGCAATGCGGTCAAGCATTTCCTCTTTTTCCTCTGATGACAAAGATTCGCCGTCTAACACATGCCACAGATTTTGGCGTACGGTTTTATGCGCAAACAAATCCTTGGGATTTTGCGGCAGCGCCGCAATGCTTGCGCCCTCCTTTTTCCAAACCTTGCCGCGGTACGCCTTTTGTACGGACAATATGACAGAGAGTGCCGTGGTTTTTCCGCTGCCGTTGCCGCCGACAACGCTATACCACTCTCCCTCGTGCAAGGCGAAATGCAGCCCCTTTAAAACGTCCGGCAAATCTCTTTCGTACCGAAACCAAACATCATCAAGACGAAGGAGCGCTTCGCCCGTCGGCAAATCCTCCTTTGGGATTGCAAACTCTTGTTTTACGGGCATCTTGGAGAGCCAGGCGCGGCCGTCACGCACAGTAACCGGCATTTTACCGATGTCTTGGCTGCCGCTTGCGGCATACAAACGCATCGCCGCCGGAAACGCCAAAAACATTTCGGGGTGTTTCTCCTGCACCGCCGCACTGACGGCGCCGGGGCTTCCCTGGGCAAAAATCCCGCCCCGTTTCATCGCAACCACGCGGTCGGCAAGCGGCAGCACCTCTTTTAAGCGGTGCTCGGACAAGAGAATCGTTGTTCCGATCTCCTGATTGATTCGCACCAATGTGGAAAAAAAGTCATGTGCCGCAATCGGATCCAGCTGTGCCGTCGGCTCGTCCAGAATCAGCAGAGACGGCTGCATCACCATTACCGATGCCAGGTTTAAAAGCTGCATCTGACCGCCGGACAGGGCGGCAACATCCATGTGAAACCAGTTTTGTATCCCGAAAAAGGAGGCCATCTCCGCCACCCTCGCGCGGATTTCCTGAGGCTCCATCCCGATGCTTTCCGGGCCGAATGCCATCTCATGCCACACCTTGTCGCATACAATCTGCTGACCGGGATCCTGAAACACAAAACCGATTTTCTCCGCCTGTTCGCGCAGAGAAATGATCTCGGCCGCAGCACCGTCAATCAGAATCTTTCCTGTTTTTGCTCCGTGCGGCGCAAGCGATGGCTTGATGCTGCGCAGCAGGGTGGACTTTCCGCACCCGGATTCTCCGCAAAGCACCACAAATTCTCCGTTTTCGACCGTCATGCTGACATGGTTCAGCGCAGGCGTGTCCGACTGCGGATAGGTAAATGTCAGATCCTCGATCTTAATTTTTTCCATCGAACCGCCTCCCTTCCCTCTATCATGGCCGGCGTCAATGACAACATCAAATAAGCAATCATGCCGCACAGGCTCTTTGCCGATACCGCAGCGCCCTTAATACTCGGAAAATACCGAAAATACGCACCGCGGGTAACGCCGCAGATAAGCACAAAGAGCGAAAGTATCAAAAGCAAACCCAAGATCATCCGATCCCGTTTGGTAAACACAAAGTTTGAAAACGCCGTCCGACCCGGCAAGCCGTAACCGCGGCTTTTCATACTGTCCGCCGTATCCACCGAATCCTCAAAGCACCGGGTCACCAAAATAGACAGCATATGCATGCCGTGCCCGGCTTTTTGCAGCACGCCCTTATCCGCCCGATCGGCACCGATCCCCTTTTGCGCATGGGAAATCGCGGTAAGCTCACGCTGATACTTCGGCACAAAGCGCAGGGTCATCGACAGCATCAGCGAAAACGCCGGCATCACCTTGCCAAACAGGTACATCCATTTGTCCCCGGTCATCACACGGTGGAAGCAAAAGAACCAGCACATGACCGAAAAGAACATCACACCGGACGCCGCACCGTAGAGGATCGACTCAAGCGTCAGCGGATTGCCGGACGGCAGATAACACAAAACGGTCACACCTGCATGACTGAACAGGGGGCTAAGCACCGCTGCAAAGACCGCGCAGAAAAACAGATAACCAAGGCTTTTAAGCGTCTTGCCGCGTCCCGTCATCAACGCACAAGACAAAGAGGACACCAGGCTGATCCCAAGATAAACCGGGTGCATATAAAACACGGAAAAGCCGATAACGGCCAGAAAATAGACCGCGTTCACCAGCGGATGACAACGCTTAAACTCACGCATCCTTTTGCCCTCCTTCGCTCAGCGAACCGCCAACGTCCGCGCCGCGGTCACAGGTATAAACCCACTCGACGCGATCTCCCGGTTTTAATAAATACCGTGAGCATCCGTAGTTTGGGAACCATCCGTTGACCCGATAGACCCAGCCGGACAGCTCGCCGCAGTCAAACTCATACAAATTGGCGATTCCCTCCACATAGGCGCTGTGATAGACCGGCGTGTTTACAGACTCCATCGGAATTTTCTCGCGGCGCAATTCCCGGCGCAGAACCTGAAACACGTTCTCTCCCTCATAAAAAGAAACCGCACGCTCCGATAAAATTACGCCGTCCTTCGGTACCAGCTCCACCTTCTCAGGATCCAGCGCCGACAGGTTTTCAAGCAATGCATCGCAGCGCACCGAGAACGTACAGGTATATTCCGGCGCATCCTTTTCGACTTCCTGCGGCTCTTTCGGAACCGGCTTTCCGGCCGGAACAGGATCGGTCTCATAGCGATCCCGTCCCGTATCCTCCGACAATTCCATGCCGTTTTGCACGGAATACGCCGCATCGCCCTCCTCGGCCGGCATCTGTGTTTCTTCCTTCTGCACCGTCTGTTCCGGCGTTTCCGCATCGGAGTGCTGTTCTTCCGCCGCCCCGCGTGCCGATGCGGAATCGTCTGCCGCCTTTGGCTCTTTCTTCTTCAAAAATTCCTCCGGGATTGACGTCTCGGCGGCTTGCGGCGCATCTTCGGCAATGCGCCAGCCGTGCAGGGAGGGTGCATTGCCGCCCCACCAATAGACAAAGGCAAGCAGCCCCAAAACCGCTGCCGCAAGCAGAATCTGTTTTTTGTAGCGCAACAGGCGCATCGCCTTTGCCTCCTTTGTAAAATTTTTTATCCTCGGCAAAAATCCGCATTACGGGACGTTACGGCGATGCACTGCACCGCCGCCGAAAAAGCATGCAGTATCCGTCGCCAACCGTGGTGTAATCATACACTCTATAACAGTGCGGCGCATCGCAGCAATTGATAAAGCATGTGCGCAACCTCTGCGCGGAGCACGGGGATCTGCGGTTCAATCTGCATGCCCGTATCCGGCAGAATACTTGTATCGCAGCAAAAAGCAACCGCCTCCTCTGCCCACGCGCTGATTGTCTTATAGTCGTCAAATACGCTCAGGATATCCCGGCGTGCAGCCTCGTCATACGTGCGGTCTGCACCGCAAAGTTTTGCGGCACGGCAAACCATGACCGCCGCCTCTTCACGGGTGATTTGTCCGTCCGGCGCAAAACTTTGCTCCGACACGCCGGTCACGATCTTAAAATGCTCCGCAGTCGCAACATAGCCGGCATACCAGGCATCGGACGGGACATCCGTAAATTCCTTGCCGGGCGCAGCCGCAAGTCCCAGTCCTTTCACCATGATTGTCGCAAATTCGGCTCTTGTCATGGTTGCGTCCGGCGAAAAGGTGTTCTCATCCATACCGCTGATGATAGCCCTTGCCGCCAGATCCTCGATCTCTCTCTGATACGGATGGCCAAGGATATCGGAAAACGTCTTTGCCGCGCCGATTTCTCTTGGCCGTACGGCCGGATCCCTGCCGGGAAGTCCCTTTTCCGCCTCCGACGCAGCCTCCGCAATATCCACATCGCGCATGTCAAAGAGCGCACTTTCGCCCTTTAAAAATCGCTGCCACGCAACTAAAGCATAAAAGCACTGCTCGGTTGCCATGCGATCCGCCGCGCCGGAGCGCTGATGTGCAAAGCAGCCGCCGCCCAGATAGAAATTGCAAAGTCCGTCCGTGGCAGTCTTTTCACCCTTGACAAAGCGCGGATCATCGGCCGCAATTCCAAGCGCCGCCACCGCCGTCACAACCTGTGCCGTACTCTCCGCAAAGCTGCCAAAACTTCCGTCATCATTCTGCCGCTCGGACAAAAAGGCAAGTGCGCGGTTGATGGCGTCTGCCGCCGTATTTTCTGTCCGAAATCCCGCCAGCGCACTGAGCGCCATGGCCGTCATATCGATGTCCGATTCCTCGCCGAGACCCCAGCCGCCGTCCGTATGCTGCATGGAAAGGATTTTTTCCGCATAGTTCCGACACGCCGCCGCTGCCTCCGGCATTTTCGGATTCTCTCTTGCACTCAGCGCCAAAAGCGCCCAGACCGCGCCGTTAAAACCCTGCTGCATAGTTTTTTCTTCCTCGGTCAGCGGAAGGAGCAGGTTATATCCCTCCACATTCTGTGCGTCCGCACCGGCCGCCGTCAGCGCCAGCGCAGCTCTTGCATATTCCGTATACTTTTTATCGTGCAAAACGCCGCCGCGCTCTAAGATATACTGACGCGCGTTTTTTTGATACTGCGCGGCAAGATCCGCGTACTGTATGCGGTCATAGCGCATCAGCCCCAGTATTGTCCAGTCGCCGCCAACGGCGCCGATTGTGGGATTTGGCGTGTTTTCCGCCAAATACTGCGCCACATCCGCCGTGACCGCCGCGATATCGGTCTTTGCACAGACCGTCCACGGCATCGCACAAAAAAGCATAAAAATCCACATACCAACGAAGGCTTGTCTGATCCATTGTTTCACGTTCATCACCACTCCGGCCGAAATCATGTAACCCTAATCTTGATTTTAAAGATGAATTACCGCGCTCGGCCCCTATTTTTCTGACAACAGTATACCATATCCTTTCCATCCGGGCAATAAGGAAATGAAAAATGTTTTGCGCCGTCACATAAAAAATGCCCCGCAGAGCTTGCGGGGCACTAAATTTACATCGCTTATTTCTGAGGACCTGCGGATACCAGCGCCTTGCCGGCTGCATTTCCTTCGTATTTTGCAAAGTTCTTGATGAATCTGCCTGCCAGATCCTTTGCTTTTTCTTCCCACTGTGCAGCATCTTCGTAGGTGTCGCGCGGATCCAGGATGCCGGAATCCACACCCGGCAGCTCGGTCGGAACTTCAAAATTAAAGAACGGAATCTTCTTGGTCGGCGCATTTAAAATGTCGCCGTTTAAGATTGCGTCAATGATACCGCGGGTATCGCGGATCGAAATACGCTTGCCGGTGCCGTTCCAGCCGGTGTTCACCAGGTAAGCCTTTGCGCCGCTCTTTTCCATCTTCTTTACCAGCTCTTCAGCATATCTGGTCGGATGCAGTTCCAAAAATGCCTGACCGAAGCATGCGGAGAAGGTCGGTGTCGGCTCGGTGATGCCGCGCTCGGTACCTGCCAGCTTTGCGGTAAAACCGGACAGGAAGTAATACTGGGTCTGTTCCGGCGTCAGGATCGAAACCGGCGGCAGTACGCCGAATGCGTCTGCGGACAGGAAGATCACGTTCTTCGCGTCCGGTGCAGCGGATACAGGACGAACGATGTTTTCAATGTGATCGATCGGATAAGAAACACGGGTATTCTCGGTTACGCTCTTATCGTCAAAGTCGATCTTGCCGTCCTTATCTACGGTAACGTTCTCTAAGAGCGCGTCACGGCGGATTGCATTGTAGATATCCGGCTCGGATTCTTTATCCAGGTTGATCACCTTTGCATAGCAGCCGCCCTCAAAGTTGAATACGCCGTTGTCGTCCCAGCCGTGCTCATCGTCACCGATCAAAAGACGCTTCGGGTCGGTCGAAAGGGTGGTCTTACCGGTACCGGAAAGGCCAAAGAAGATGGCGGTGTTTTCACCGTTCTTATCCGTGTTGGCCGAGCAGTGCATGGACGCGATACCGCGCAGCGGCAGGTAATAGTTCATCATCGAGAACATACCCTTCTTCATCTCGCCGCCGTACCAGGTGTTTACGATAACCTGCTCACGGCTGGTGATGTTGAACATAACCGCCGTCTCAGAGTTCAGGCCGAGTTCTTTATAATTTTCTACCTTTGCCTTGGATGCGTTGTATACCACAAAGTCCGGCTCAAAGTTTTCCAGCTCTTCTGCCGTCGGCTTAATGAACATGTTGGTGACAAAGTGTGCCTGCCAAGCAACCTCAACGATGAAACGGATTGCCATACGGGTATCTTTGTTGGTGCCGCAGAATGCGTCTACCACAAACAGTCTCTTGTTGGACAGCTCTTTGATTGCGATGTCCTTAACTGCCTTCCAGGCTTCCTGTGATGCCGGATGGTTGTCGTTCTTATATTCGTCCGACGTCCACCAAACCGTATCCTTGGAATTTTCATCCATAACAATAAACTTATCTTTCGGAGAGCGGCCAGTGTATACACCCGTCATGACATTTACCGCACCCAGTTCGCTGACCTGACCCTTTTCATAGCCCTCCAGCGTCGGTTTGGTCTCTTCCTCAAACAATACGTCATAGGAAGGATTGTACACGATTTCTGTCGTTCCGCAAATCCCGTACTTGCTCAAATTGATTTCAGCCATTTTTTCTACCTCTCTTTTTCTCTTTTCTTAAAATCGTACTTATCTTTTATTATAATTGATTTTTTTCAAAAAAGCAATAGCTTTCCTCATAGTTTTTCCTATGGAACCATCCTAAGATTTTTGTCATTCTCTACAAAAAAAGCGTGCGCTTGACTTTTTCCGTTCTTATCATTATAATATTTCCGCAAGTATATGTAAAATCTATATTTTATATTACCATCATATCATTTTGGTATTAAGGAGCGTTTTTTATGATGAACATCAGCTACGATTACTACCGCGTATTTTATTATGTTGCAAAATACAAAAAAATTACGCAGGCCTCCAGGGTTTTGCTCAGCAATCAGCCCAACATCACGCGCACCATTAAACTGCTGGAAAGCGCGCTGGGCTGCACGCTGTTTGTACGGAGCAACCGCGGCGTCACACTGACGCCGGAGGGCAAAAAGCTTTATGACCACGTAAAAATCGCCTTTGACCAAATCCAATCCGCCGAGGAAGAGCTTTCGCTGCAAAAAACGCTGCAAAGCGGCATGATCTCCATCGGCGCGAGCGAAGTCGCACTGCACGGACTTTTGCTGCCGGTACTCAAAACCTACCGCACACTCTATCCCGGCGTTCATATCCACATCACCAACCACTCCACACCGCAGGCAATCGCGGCGCTCTCCGGCGGCATGGTTGATCTGGCACTGGTTACCACACCGACGGTCAAATCCTCAAACCTCTCCGAAACCAAAATCTGTCCCATCCGCGAGGTGGCGGCCTGCTCCAAAGCCTTTTCGCAGCTGACCGGCCGCAAGGTCAGTCTGAAAGAGCTGTCGGACTATCCGCTGATCTCTCTGGGCTCCCACACCAAAACCTACGAGTTTTATTCCGACTTTTTTGCGGCAAACGGCGTTCCGTTTACGCCGGACATTGCCGCCGCAACCGCGGATCAGATTCTGCCGATGATCCAGTCGGATCTCGGCATCGGCTTTGTTCCCGTGCGCTTTTTGCAAAACAGCAGCGGCGTCAGCATCATTGATCTGAAAGAGCATATCCCCGACCGTCACATCTGCCTGATTCAGCGCAGAGACCACAGTCTCAGCATCGCGGCAAAGGAACTGGAGCGGCTCTTGCTGCAGCGCGGCCGACTGCAAACAAAGACGGAATGACAAAGCCGCCGGGATCGGGCGGTTCATTTGCATTCTCTCTGATTTTTCTGACGTTTTCAAAATATCTCACCGTTTTGGCTTTGTTTATGATATAATACATGTGGTAACTTTTATCTACGAGGTGAAATCATGAAACAAAGACCCCTGCTTTCTATTCTTCTATGTCTTTTTTTACTGTGCGGACTTTGCGGCTGCAATCCGATTTCGGACAGTCCTGCCGGCCATTTTTCGGACGCGGCTTCTTCCTATGCTGACGGTCTTACGGTTGATTATATCGATGTCGGCCAGGGCGATGCCGCCCTGGTGCGCTGCGGCGATCAGGCCATGCTGATTGATGGCGGAAGTCCTAAGGCCAGCAGCATCATCTATACTTATTTGGAAAAGCAAAACGTCCGCCGCCTTGACTATATTCTTGCATCACACGCGGACAGCGACCATATCGGCGGCCTTTTGTCGCCGCTTTCCACCATGCCGGTCGATCATGTCCTGATCCCGAAAACCGCGTCAGACAGTAAAACCTATCAGTCCTTTTTGTCAAAGACGAAGGAAAAGGGAATTTCCCTTACCCACCCAAAATCCGGCGACAGCTTTATGCTCGGCGACAGCACTGTTTTCATTCTCGGCCCCATCACCGAAGATCCGGACGATCGCAACAACGGCTCCATTGTCGCAAAAATCTGCTACGGGCAGACCTCATTTCTCTTTACCGGCGATGCCGAACGAAAAGAAGAACAGGAACTGCTGGACGCCGGCTTTGACCTTTCGGCAACCGTGCTAAAGGTCGGACATCACGGCAGCAAAAATTCCACCACCTATCCGTTTTTGCGTGCGGTGATGCCAAAATACGCCGTCATTTCCGTCGGCGACAACAGCTACGGACACCCGACCGAGGCGGCGCTGAGCCGGCTCCGCGATGCGGACAGTACGGTACTTCGCACCGATCTTGACGGCGATATCATCATCAAAAGCGACGGCACCGCCGTTACCGTTACCACAAAAAAGCACCGCTGAAATACCGTCATCATTCACTATTTTGACAAATTATCGGGCGCATACGCCCGATATCCCATCTAAAAATTCGGGAGGAAATCTTCATGCCGCAAAAAGATCCACTTTCACTGATTGGTTTTCAAAAAGACGCTCCGGCCGCACCGCAGGACATCGACCGCCTCCTTGCGCAAAATCAGGTAACGGCGGCCTATGGCCTGACGCTGAGCCGTGCACAGGCGATCTCTCTGCTCCAATCGCATCACCGTGCTTTAAACCGCGCCGACCGCCTTTCCTTTGGCGGCGGCATCCTGAATCCGATGATCGCGCTCTTTCATGCATCGCCCTACCTCACAAAGGACAACTACGCCGAAACCCTGGCAGAGCTGGTCAGCCTGTTTTATGACTTTAAAAACGAAACCATGGATTTGGTATCGGACGACGCGCTGCTTGATTGGATGAAATCGGCGTTTGACGGCGGCTGTGCCGGTTCAATCACCCTTTTAGCCCAGACGCTGGACGCGCTTTCGCGGCATATCCGCAGCGGAAAGCCGCTTGATACCTTTCCGCTTTCTTCAATCCAAGGAGGTACGCAATTTTGAACATAGAAAACACACTGTCACCGATCAAAGCCGACAATCCCGACGCCGCCCAATACGCGATGGCGCTGCTCAACGCGCCGCAGCTTACACAAAACGATACCGTCCGAATCCGGTCGGAACTGCTCGTCCTGCTGGCCGCGCTTTCCGAAAAGCGCATGCGCGGAGAAAGCCGCTCCATTCCGCAGGAGACCGCAAAAACGCTGATGGAATCGGCACTGTATTGCATCGGCACATACCTGTCCTCCGTCTCGCAGGAGGAGGCCGCAGAGGCTCTGAAAAGCGGATCGGTACAGGCGCTTTATGCAGAGGGGCTTTCCCTGATCCAAAAGAAAATGCTTGCCGCCCGAAAAATCCAAACGCGGATTTTACATCATCTGTTTTCTACGCCAAATGTCTATTACCGCCAAACGGTGCAGGATGGCATCAATGGTTTTTTTAAACTTTACCGTCCGCAGTTTGCTGCACACGAAACCCATATCACCGCCGATTATCCGCTCTGTCTTGCGCGGCCGGCGGAAAGCGGAATTACATTCATTTTAAAGTATCTTCGCTATTTTGAGGCCGAAAACGACTTTTGCTCCCTCTTTTCGGCAAAGTCTGTCCATCACCTGCTCTGCAGCGTCAGCATGGACTACCGCAGCTGCCCCATCAATCTGTTTGAACCGGTTTTCTATGCCGCAGCCGGTCTTTTGCTGCAAAACCGCGACCCCGATGCACTGAATCTCTGTAAAGATGACCTTCGCGCACTGACCCGTCTCTTTGCGGATAAGACGGCGGCGCAAATCACACTTCTTTTAAAAGACGTCCTTCGCCCATGGCTGAAACGCACACCGCTTTCGCCCTACTGCATCACCTACGTCGAGGCCTGTCTGCCAAAGCTTGCGGCCGGCATTGCAAACGCCGCCGAAAACCGACTGCTCTCCACGGTATTTCTGATTCCGACCGATCCTGAAAAAAGGGCAAACATCACCATAACCTACGGAGACCGTATGTCACCGTCCGCATACCGGGCACTGCTTCATAAACTCCTCCTTTTGGACGGAAAGGAAAAAACGGATCAGATGCTCGGCGCGGTACATGCAATGGGTGATTTTTTGGATCTTCTCTCCGATATTACGCTGACCGAGGACGAGGCCGCCTGTCTTGCAAACGCACTGCCGCCCCTTTGTTTGCGGCCATGCTGGGGCAGTTCCCGGACGCTGATCTGTGCAGCCGTGAGAGCGAACAAGCCTTCTGCCAATCCCTATGGGAGCGCTATCGGCATTTTGGCAAAGCGGAACGGGCAGCGATCGATCGGCTCACCGACGCCATAGAATGCGGCTCTCTCTCCGATTCTGTGTTTTAACATGTCCGTCCCGCGCTGCCCAAGCGGCACAGGGCGCCCACCCAATCCCGATCCGCAAAGACACGCACCATACCACGGCTTTTGCATAACCTAATGATAGATTTTAAAATAAGGAGCGTGGGACTTTATGGGTGTTGCAATTCTTGTTATTTTATCGTTTTTTGCGGTTTACGGAATGCTGCAGCTGCTTGCAAAGGGGCTGTTCTCCTCCCGTGCCAGATGCGGACTCTGGCCGGCCTGCGTCCACCGCGTGATCGGGGTCAAGGACTGTGAGGACTCGGTGGAGGGCATGGTGCGTTCACTGGCCTTGGAGGATGTGCGCGAGGAATTGATTGTGATCGACCTTGGTTCTAAAGACGAAACAATGGAAATTTTACAAAAGCTGGAGGACGAGTATGACTTTTTGCACGTCATGACTCCGGCGGAATACCAAAACTATATCATGGATTTGTTTCGGCATTGTATTGCCTAGGGCATAAGAGAGCAGCGCAAAAATAATTCTGTTTTGCCGTGCGAACTGTGCCTTACATATGTGCCAAGCGTTTGCCCTACAGATAACGAATATCAGGTTAAGAGAAATATGATTACGATTTATGCCGGCGCAGAACGGCGGAATGGAGCTTAAAATGAAAAACTACAAAATCCTTGTACAATATGAGGGTACCCGTTACCACGGCTGGCAGCGGCAGGGCAATGCGGCCGACACCATCCAGGGAAAGCTGGAGGCGGTACTGTCACGCTTAGACGGCGCGCCGGTCGAGGTCATCGGCTCCGGCCGCACCGATGCCGGCACGCATGCGGCCGGGCAGGTGGCAAATTTTTATCTTTCCACCGAGCCGGAGCCCGATGCGGTCATGCAGTATTTAAATCAGTATCTGCCGGAGGATATCGGCGTGATCCAAATCCGCGAGGTACCGCTGCGGTTCCACAGCCGTCTCAATTCGATACGCAAGACCTATCAATACCGCTTAAAAGTCGGCAACGTCCCCATGGTTTTTGACCGCCGTTACATGGCAAGCTATCCGGATTCTTTAGACGTTGCCGCAATGCGGAAGGCCGCAAAGCTGCTGCTCGGCCGCCACGACTTTTACAGTTTTTGCGCCAACAAAAGAATGAAAAAATCGACGGTACGCACCCTGTATCGGCTGGATATTGAAGAACACGAAAACGAGCTTCGGTTTGTGGTCTGCGGCAGCGGCTTTTTACATCATATGGTACGAATTTTGGTTGGTACGCTTTGCGAGGTCGGCGCCGGAAAGCGCCGCCCGGAGAGCATGCCGGCGCTGCTCCGGTGCCGCAACCGCGCCATGGCCGGCGAAACCATGCCGGCCGAGGGGCTGATGCTGATGCAGGTGGAATACGAAAAGGAACAGTGAGAAAAGCAGCCAGAAAATCCATAAACTTTACTAAAACACAAAAAATAGGATGGGAAAATCTTCCCACCCTATTTTCATGCACGGTTTATTTTGCGTATTCAATGGCGCGCAGTTCCCGGATAACATTGACCTTAATCTGACCGGGATATTCCATGCTGGATTCGATCTGCTTTGCCATTTCCTTTGCCATCAAGATGGTCTCGTCATCGTTGACAGCATCCGATTTTACCATGATACGAACCTCACGGCCGGCCTGGATTGCATACGAACGTTCCACACCCTTAAAGGAATTTGCGATTTCCTCCAGCTGCTCCAAACGTTTGATATACGATTCCAGATTTTCACGGCGGGCGCCGGGGCGTGCCGCGGAAATTCCGTCTGCGGCCTGTACCAGACATGCCTCAATCGTTTTCGGTTCAATATCGCCGTGGTGCGCCAAGATAGCGTGTACCACTTTTTCATTTTCCTTGTACTTTTTCGCAATATCGCCGCCGATGGTCACATGAGAGCCTTCTACCTCATGGTCAATCGCCTTACCGATATCGTGGAGCAGACCGGCACGCTTTGCAAGCGTCTCGTCCGCGCCGAGTTCACCGGCCATCAGACCGGCAAGGTGCGATACCTCAATGGAATGCTGCAGCACATTCTGCCCATAACTCGTCCGATACTTCAACCGGCCGAGCAGACGGATCAGTTCCGGGTGCAAGCCGTGTACATGCGTTTCAAATGCGGCACGCTCACCCTCCTGCTTGATGATATGATCCACTTCTTTGGTGGACTTTTCTACCATTTCTTCGATCCGGCCGGGGTGAATCCGTCCGTCTACAATCAGCTTTTCCAAAGAGCGGCGGGCAATCTCACGCCGTACCGGGTCAAACCCGGAAAGGATGACTGCCTCCGGCGTGTCGTCGATGATAAGATCGACCCCCGTCAGCGTTTCAATGGTGCGGATATTTCTGCCCTCACGGCCGATGATCCGTCCCTTCATCTCATCATTGGGGAGCGAAACCACCGAAACGGTCGTCTCGGTCACCTGATCCACCGCGCAGCGCTGAATGGCCCCGGTGATGATCTTTCTTGCACGCTCCTCGGATTCTTCCTTGGCCTGCGCTTCCACATTTTTAATCAGAACCGCCTTTTCGTGGGTGATATCCTCCTCCACCTGTTTGAGCAAATATTCCTTTGCCTGGGAGACGCTAAGCTCCGAAATCTTTTCCAGCTGCGCCAGCTGCAAGCCCTTCACACGGCTCACCTCTGCCTGGAGTTCTTCAATTTCGTTGGATTTTCGCTGGATTTGTTCTTCCTTGTTTTCCAGCATCTGCGTCTTTTTATCGATGGTATCTTCCTTTTGCTGTACTCTTCTCTCCTGACGCTGAAGGTCATTGCGGCGATCTTTGATTTCCTTGTCTAATTCACTTCTTAATTTATGTATTTCTTCTTTTGCTTCTAACAATTTTTCTTTTTTGATGTTTTCTGCGTCTTTTTCTGACTGACCCATTGCTGCATTGACAATCCGCTTTGCTTCCTCCTCGGCGCTCCCAATTTTCAGCTCGGCAAATTTTTTGCGGTAGGAATATCCGTATTTAAAACCGGCAAACGTGCCGATTACGGCAACCACGGCAAGAACAGCAATGATAATGATACTCATTGTGTTTATCACTAACACCCCCTAATTGGAAAAGTAGCACCCAAAAAATGGGTGCCCTATGACAATGTTTTCAGAACAAAATACATAGTATAAGACAAATCAAAGCGTAAAGCATAAATTTTTATAGAAGTCCGCCTTTTATTTTACACGCTATCCGCGAAAAAGTCAAGCCCTTTTTCGTCAATTCTTTCTGTCATGCACCGCCGCATGGCAGCGCGGCCAGGATCGCCTGCATCTCCGCCTCGCTGCACGCTTTATTGATCCGATCTCTGAGCGGCGCCGCGCCGCAAACTCCCTTTAAATACCAGGACATATGCTTGCGCGCCTCCTGAACGCCGCGGTGTTCTCCTTTGTACAAAACCAAAAGCCGCAAATGCCGCTTTGCCACGGAAATCCGCTCGGAAAGCGTTGGCATCTCCATCTCCTCCCCGGTTTTGAGATAGTGCAGAATCTGCCGGAAAATCCACGGATTTCCCTGTGCCGCACGGCCGACCATGATCCCGTCGCAGCCGGTTTCCAAAAGCATTTTTTTTGCGGATTTTCCATCGGTAATATCCCCGTTTCCGATCACCGGGACGGAGACCGCCTCTTTCACCGCGCGAATGATATTCAAATCTGCCGTTCCGCTGTAAAACGCCGCACGGGTACGGCCGTGCACCGTAATCGCAGCGGCGCCGCTATCCTCCGCGATTTTTGCCATCTCCACCGCATTGATACTTCCATCGTCCCACCCGGCGCGAATCTTCACCGTAACCGGCACCGAAACGCTGCGGCAGACCGCACGGATGACCTCTCCGGCAAGCTTCGGCGACTTCATCATGGCGCAGCCGTCTCCGTTATTCACGATTTTCGGTGCGGGACACCCCATATTGATATCCAGCATACAAGCGCCGCTCTCCAGCGCGGCGGCCGCAATACCGCCCATGATTTCCGGGTCATGCCCAAAGATTTGCGCCGCAACCGGCTTTTCCTCCTCCGACACCGTAAGCAGCGCCTCGGTACGGGTGCTGTTATAATGCAGCCCCTTGCCGGAGACCATCTCCGTGTACATCAGCGCCGGTCCAAACGGTTTTGTGATCTCGCGGAAAGCCCGATCCGTAACGCCGGCCATCGGCGCCAGAAAAACATTGCTGCTTAAATGAATTGTTCCGATTTTCATAAAAAACTCCTTGCACTATATTCTGTCTCTATCCGGACTTTGCATACTTTCTTTATCTAACCACATTCCACCGGGAAAGTCAAGCGCCGGCTCTGCGCTTTCGCCATTTTCACCATTTTTCGCCTCCCGGCGTAACATTATTTTGTATTTTCGTACCTTTTTCGTACCTTTTATGAAAAAATGAAAAAAATTGTTGAAAATCCGTATGCAATGTGTTATGATATAAAAGCTGGTTTCTTACTGCTTACTACGAATGATAAATAAAAAGTAACGGATGAATCTGGAAACGGGAGGGGAAGTCAATGGAGAGTGCCAAAATTGCCGAAAACGAGACGGTTGCTCTTCCAATCGAACAAAAATATCCTCTGGAATGGGAACATATTGCCACAAGATTTGAAAAAGATCCGAACATTTCGCAAAAACCGCTGTATGATTGCGTGAAAAGAATATTTGATATTGTATGTTCATGCATAGCGCTGATCTTCTTTTCCTGGTTGTTTCTGCTTGTTGCAATTGCCATTAAAATAGAGGACGGCGGCCCGGTCTTTTACTCGCAGACCAGAGTCGGAAAAAACGGTAAGTTTTTTGTGATGCACAAATTTCGCTCCATGTATGTCGATGCCGACAGAATGAAGGCGCAGCTTTTGGAGCAGAACGAGATGAACGGTCCCACTTTTAAAATGGAACACGACCCAAGGGTAACCAGGGTCGGGCGTTTTATCCGCCGGACAAGCATTGATGAACTTCCGCAGCTGGTCAATATCCTGGAAGGCTCGATGAGTGTGGTAGGCCCCAGACCTCCTTTGGGCGCAGAGGTCATGCAATACGATGACTACGCGATGCGCAGACTTTCCGTCAAGCCGGGGCTGACCTGCTACTGGCAGTGCAGCGGACGGAGCAATATTGATTTTGACGAATGGATGTATCTTGATAACAAGTACATTGACGACCGCAGTCTGTGGACCGATATCAAAATGGTGTTCCGCACCATTCCGGCCGTATTAAAGGGTGAAGGATCCTGCTGATTCAGCACCGAAAACACTTGGGGGAGTAACGCAGTAATGGAGAAGAAAAATCTGTTAATCTACGCGCATTATTACATACCGGACACGGCCTCAACCGGCCAGATTTTAAGAGAACTGGCGGAGGGGCTTTCCGACCGCTTTCATGTGACGGTCATTTGCGTGGTGCCGAGCTATCTTGGCACCGTTGAAGAAAAATATAAAACAAAGAAGTATTATCTTGAGGACATTAACGGCGTCCGCGTGCTTCGGATCCGGGTGCCGGAATTTGATAAATCCAATAAAAAAAGTCGTATCAAAAACATCGTTTCCTACTTCTTCGGCGCGATCGGCGCAACCTTTCGGGTAGGAAAGACGGACTATGTTTACGCAATCTCGCAACCGCCTGTCCTCGGCGGTTTGCTTGGTGTATGCGGAAAATGGCTGAAACACGCCAAGTATATTTACAACATTCAGGACTTTAATCCGGAGCAGACTATGGCCGTTGGATATGTAAAAAATCCCATGATTTTAAAGGGCATGATGCTGCTTGACAAATTCAGCTGCAAGCATGCCGATAAGGTCATTGTGGTCGGCCGCGACATGGTGCAAACGCTTGAAAACCGATTTGCGAAAAAGCGCGTCCCTGCACACGCCTGGATTAACAACTGGATCGATGAAAAAGAAATTTATCCGCTGCCGCCCGATCATGAAAGGGTGGCGGCCTTTAAGGCGCGGTACGATCTTTCCGACGCTTTCGTCATAATGTATTCCGGAAACATCGGCCTCTATTACGACCTGGAAAATCTGATTCGGGTGATTGAAAAAATTCCGCAGTCCTTAAAGGCGCCGGACGGAAGGCGCGTTGTATTTGCCTTTGTCGGCGCAGGCTCCGTTTTAAACAAGCTGCTGGAATATAAAAACGCCCACAGCCTTGACAACGTTGTGTTTATCCCTTATCAGGACAAAGCCGACTTAATTTACTCGCTCAACGCCGGCGATGTCCACTGGTGCGTGAACGCAAAGGGGATTAAGGGCGTCAGTGTTCCCTCCAAATGCTATGGCATTATGAGTGCCGGAAAGCCGATTCTCGGCGTTTTGGAGGAAGGCTCGGAGGCGCGCTGCCTGATTGAGGAAACCGGGTGCGGCCGCTGCTGTACGCCCGGCGATTACGACGCCGTCGAACAGCAGATCCTTTGGTTTGCGGATCACGCCGCAGACGATACTCTGCACCGCATGGGCGAACAAGGCCGCCGCTACCTTGTCGGACATCTGACAAAGGATGTCTCTGTCCGCCGCTATGCAGAAGAAATTCTTTCCACCTCCTGACAAAACAGCCCGATGGCTGCTGCGTTTGATGATTTCATCACAAAGGAATGATACGATTGGCAAAAACTTTTTCCTGTACCGAAACGGAGTCGGCTGTGCTGGCGCTTTTGGCAGCCGCCTTCGGCAATACCGAATGTCTCGTCTTGTCACCGGAGACGGTGGACTGGTATGCGGTCTTTGAAGAACTGAAGGCACAGACCGTGGCAGGCGTTGCCTCGGATGTACTCTCTGTATACAAGGACTTCATTCCGCAGGAGCTCTATCAAAGCTGGGTTCTATACTCCGCACTGGTTGCAAAGAGCAGCTGCCGCATTTTATCCGCACAGGAGGGATTGTTTCACGTTCTCTCCAAGACGCATATCCCTGCCGCGGTCATGAAAGGCTCTGCCGCCGCGCGCTATTATCCGAATCCGCTGCTGCGCAACTGCGGAGACATCGACTTTTTGGTTTGCCAAAAGGACTTTGACCGCGCACATTCTCTGCTGAAAGAAAGCGGTTACGCCCTCGCTTTTCCGGAGGATCACACCGATTATCACATTACATTTGTCAAAGACCGCCTTTTCTATGAGCTGCACCGGGAGCCGGCCGGCATCGCACAAAATCCGTACGGCGATATGCTGCGCAGCCGCTACCGGGATGCGGCCGCCGAGGCGGAGGCTGCCTCCATTGACCGATACACCTTTTGGCAGCTGCCGCGGCTGGAAAACGGCCTTGTCCTTCTTTTGCACATTGCAAAGCACTTAGACGGCGGTCTCGGACTGCGCCAGCTTTGCGACTGGATGGCATTTGTAAAGGCGGAGCTGACCGATGCAGTCTACCAAAAAGAGTTTTTGCCGCTTCTTCGGGAAACCGGGCTGGAAACCCTGGCCTGCACAGCAGCGAAAACCTGCTGTCTCTACCTTGGCCTTACCGGCATTACCTGGTGTATGAGCGCCGACGATGAAACCTGCGCCGGTCTGATGCGCTTTGTTTTAAACAACGGAAACTTTGGAAAAAAAGACGCCAGCTCCAATCGGGCAGGCGCCGTCCTCGGTAAAACGCAGGACGCCCATCGGCCGTTTCTGATTCGTGCCTTCTCCCATCTTCAAAAGCTTGGCATGACCTACTGGGAACCGGCTAAGAAGTATCCGCCCCTTCGCTGCGTGGCCTGGGGCTACGTCCCTGTCCGTTATCTCGGCCGCATGCTGACCGGGAAAAGAAATCTCAAGGATACACGCCGGCTGATTTCTGCCATTGCAAACGATAAAAGCTTAAAAGAAAAACTCGCAGTTTTTACACTGCCGAAAAAGGAGATAAAAAAATGAAAAAAGCGTTAATCACGGGAATCACAGGCCAGGATGGCTCTTACCTTGCGGAGTTTTTGCTGGAAAAAGGCTATGAAGTGCACGGCATCGTGCGCCGCGCCTCCATTTCCAACACCGCAAGAATCGACCACTTATTGGAAAAGAACGCCATTACCCTGCACGACGGAGACCTTTCCGACTCCTCCTCTCTCATCCGCATTATCGGCGAGGTAAAGCCGGACGAAATCTATAATCTTGCCGCGCAGAGCCACGTACAGGTCAGCTTTGACGTGCCAGAATATTCCGGAGACGTGGACGCAATCGGTGTCCTCCGTGTTTTGGAGGCTGTGCGGATTTTGGGCCTTACCAAGACCTGCAAAATTTATCAGGCATCCACCTCGGAGCTTTACGGCAAGGTTGAGGAGGTTCCGCAAAACGAGTTGACGCCGTTTCACCCATACAGTCCCTATGCCGTTGCAAAGCAGTACGGCTTTTGGATCACCAAGGAGTATCGGGAGGCCTATGGCATGTTTGCGGTCAACGGCATCTTGTTTAACCACGAATCCGAACGCCGCGGCGAAAACTTTGTCACCAGAAAGATTACCCTGGCTGCCGGCAGAATCGCGTGCGGTCTGCAGGATAAGCTGCAGCTCGGAAACCTGGATTCCCTGCGCGACTGGGGCTACGCAAAGGACTATGTGGAATGTATGTGGATGATTTTGCAGCATGATACGCCGGAGGATTTTGTCATCGCCACCGGTGAGCAGCACACCGTCCGCGATTTTACACAAAAGGCATTTGCCGCCTGCGGCATCAACCTCCGTTTTGAAGGAGAGGGTCTTTCGGAAAAAGGCATCGACACTGAGACCGGCAGGGTTTTGGTCGAGGTCAACGAGGCATGGTTCCGCCCCACCGATGTTGATAATCTTTGGGGCGATCCCACCAAGGCCAAAACGGTTTTGGGCTGGAACCCGCAAAAGACCAGCTATGAAGAACTGGTAAAAATCATGGCGACCCACGATCTGTCGCTTGCAAAACGCGAGGCGGCCGCGAGAGGAATTTCACGATAGTTAAAAGAGGGGTTTTAAAAATGATGGATCAAAACGGAAAAATTTATGTTGCCGGTCATAAAGGCATGGTCGGCTCGGCCATTGTCCGCGCTTTAAAAAAGAACGGATATACCAATATCGTCACCCGCTCCCACCGGGAGCTTGACCTGACCCGTCAGGATCAGGTGGAACGCTTTTTTGACGAGGAGGCGCCGGACTATGTATTCCTGGCCGCTGCGAAAGTCGGCGGCATTATCGCCAACAGCCGGCACCTGGCAGATTTTATGTACGAAAATATGATCTTAGAGATGAATGTCATTCATGAGGCATGGAAGCACAACTGCAAAAAGCTGATGTTTTTGGGTTCTTCCTGCATCTATCCGAAGATGGCGCCGCAGCCGATGCCGGAGAGCTGCCTGCTCACCAGTTCGCTTGAACAAACCAACGAGGCATATGCGCTTGCAAAGATTTCCGGGCTGAAATACTGTGAATATTTAAACCGCCAGTACGGCACGGATTATATCAGCGTCATGCCGACAAATCTTTACGGCCCCAACGACAACTACCACCCGGAGCATTCCCACGTTCTTCCGGCGCTGATCCGCCGTTTCCATGAGGCAAAGGAAAACGGCGCCAAGAGCGTGACCTGCTGGGGAACCGGCACGCCGCTGCGGGAATTTTTGTACGTGGACGATCTGGCGGACGCCTGCGTCTACCTGATGAATACATACAGCGGCAACGAGACGGTCAACCTCGGAACCGGCAAAGAACTGACGATTAAGGAACTGACTGAACTGGTTGCAAAGGTTGTCGGCTACACGGGTGAAATTTTGTGGGATCCGAGCAAGCCGGACGGCACACCGCGGAAACTGCTGGACGTTTCCAAGTTAGAACGTCTCGGCTGGAAGTACAAAACAGAGCTGGAGGACGGAATCCGGCTTTCTTATGAGGACTTTTTAAATAATCCGATGAGGGCAGAACGATGAACATTATTCTTCTATCCGGCGGCAGCGGAAAGCGCCTTTGGCCGCTTTCCAACGACATCCGCTCCAAGCAGTTTGTCAAGATGTTCCAAAATGACCGCGGCGAATACGAATCCATGGTTCAGCGCGTATACCGCCAGATCAAACAGATCGACCCGGATGCGACCGTCACCATCGCCACCAGCAAAAAACAGGTCAGCACCATTCACCACCAGCTGGGCGACAAGGTCTCGGTCTGCGTAGAACCGGCAAGACGGGACACGTTTCCGGCAATTGCCCTGGCAGCCGCCTACTTGTGCAGCGAAAAACAGGTGGACGAAAAGGAATGCGTCCTGGTTATGCCGGTAGATCCTTACGTGGACGAGGGCTACTTCCGCTCTCTGGCAGAGCTTTTTAAATTAGCGCAAAGCGGCAGCTACCGTTTGAATCTGATGGGCGTTGAGCCGACTTATCCGAGCGAAAAATACGGCTACATCATTCCAAAGACCAAGGATCACGTGTCCGAGGTTGCATCTTTTAAGGAAAAGCCCGATGCCAAGACAGCGGCGGATTATATCCGTCAAGGCGCGCTTTGGAACTGCGGCGTATTCGCCTTTCAGCTCGGCTATCTGCTTACCATCGCGCATCAGTACCTGCCGTTTGAGAGTTACCGGGATATCTACGAAAACTACGATAAACTGGAAAAGATTTCGTTTGACTATGCCGTCGTGGAAAAAGAGAGCAGCATCGGCTGTCTCCGCTACGCCGGCGAGTGGAAGGACGTCGGCTCCTGGAATATTTTTTCTGAGGTCATGAGCGAAAAGGCGATCGGCGATGTACGGTTAAACCCGGTTTGCCAGAATACGAATGTCATCAACGAGCTCGACATTCCCGTCCTTTGCATGGGGTTAAAGGATATGATCGTTGCCGCAAGCAGCGACGGAATTTTGATTTCCGATAAGGAGCAAAGCAGTTACATCAAGCCCTTTGTCGATGCCATGAACAACGAGGCACGCTTTGCGGAAAAATCCTGGGGCAGTTATAAAGTAATGGATATTGAAGATCAGTCCCTGGTCATTAAGGTGACCCTGATGCCCGGCCATCAAATGCACTACCACAGCCACGCCCACCGTGACGAGATCTGGAATGTGGTTTCCGGCAGCGGCAAAGCAATTCTTGACGGGCAGGAGCGCAGTTTAAGACCCGGCGACGTGGTTCGCATGCCAGCCGGCTGCAAGCATACTGCCATCGCCGACACGGATCTTACCATGATTGAAGTGCAAATCGGCAGTGATATCCGCGCCGAAGATAAAGAAAAATTTAAGTTATAAACCGACACGAAGGCTTTTGAAGAAAAGAGGTTTCAAAATGGATCAAGAACTAAAAATTGCAGTGGCGGGAACCGGTTACGTCGGCTTATCGATTGCGACCCTCCTTTCTCAACATCATCCGGTCACGGCCGTGGACATTATCCCGGAAAAGGTGGAACAGATTAACCGCCGCATCTCTCCGATCCGTGACGAATATATCGAAAAATACTTTGCGGAAAAGGAATTAAAGCTGACGGCGACCTTAGACGCAAAAGCGGCGTATTCCGACGCCGACTTTGTCGTGATTGCCGCGCCGACCAATTATGACAGCGTCAAAAATTTCTTTGACACTTCTGCGGTAGAAACCGTCATTGATTTGGTCATGCAGTCCAATCCGAACGCCATTATGGTCATCAAGTCCACCATTCCGGTGGGTTTTACGGAAAATATCCGCAAAAAGACCGGCAGCCGCAATATCCTGTTCAGCCCGGAATTTTTACGCGAAAGCAAGGCGCTTTATGACAATCTCTATCCCAGCCGCATCATTGTCGGCACGGATATGCAGGATGAACGTCTTGCTGCGGCGGCGAAACAGTTTGCCGCGCTTTTACAGGAGGGCGCCATTAAGGAAAATATTGACACGCTTTATATGGGCTACACCGAGGCAGAGGCAGTAAAACTATTTGCCAACACCTATCTCGCGCTCCGCGTCAGCTATTTTAATGAGCTGGACACCTACGCCGAAATGAAGGGGCTTGACACCCGGCAAATTATTAACGGCGTATGCCTGGATCCGAGGATCGGCAGCCATTACAATAACCCAAGCTTTGGTTACGGCGGCTATTGCCTGCCAAAGGACACCAAGCAGCTTTTGGCAAATTACGCCGATGTGCCGGAGAATATCATTGAGGCAATCGTCGAGTCCAACCGAACCAGAAAGGACTTTATTGCCGACCGTGTCCTTCGTATGGCCGGTTATTATGACTATAACCAAAACGGCGAGTTTTCCAAAGAAGAGGAGAAAAGCTGTACCATCGGCGTTTATCGGCTTACGATGAAGTCCAACTCCGACAACTTCCGTCAAAGCAGTATTCAGGGCGTCATGAAACGGATTAAGGCCAAGGGCGCAACCGTGATTGTTTACGAACCGTCGCTGGAGGACGGCAGCACCTTTTTCGGGAGCCGGATTGTCAACGACATTGACACGTTCAAGTCCTCCTGCGATGCAATCATTGCCAACCGCTATGACAGCGCTTTGGATGATGTAAGCGATAAGGTGTATACCAGAGATTTATTCCGAAGGGATTAGAGATTATGAAGTGTAACTGGCTAAAACCGCTCTTAACCTGCATGGGCGTCAAATACGGAAAAAGCGTTTCATTTCACGGGATGCCCGTCATCTTTAACAAAAGGGGCGCAACCCTTAGTCTGGGCGACCGCGTTACGGTAAAAAGCAGCTTTTTGAGCAATCTTGTGGGTCTGTACCAGCGAACTATTATTGTGACCCGGACGCCGGACGCCGAAATCAAGATCGGAAACGGCGTTGGAATTTCCGGTGCAACCATCTATGCGCGAAAATCGATTACCATTGGTGATAATACCTTAATCGGCGGTAATGTGAAGATTCTGGACAACGATTTTCATCCGCTGGAAATTGAGGCACGCAACGCTGATATCAAAGAAAAAATTCAAGCAAAGCCGATTATGATCGGCAAGAATTGCTTTATCGGCTGCAATGCCATCATCCTGAAAGGGACGGAGTTAAAAGACGGATGCATTGTCGGCGCCGGCACCGTAGTCAGCGGAAAATTTGAAGAAAACAGCGTCATTGCCGGCAACCCGGCAAAGGTGATAAAAAAGGTGGAAGAAAAATAAATAGCACAAATCGGTTGTATGTTATGTGTGATGCGTTGTGCACAGAAATGGGGAGCCTGGAATGGTTGATTTAACAGTGGTTATACTGACAAAAAATGAGGAAAAAAACCTTAGAAAATGCATAGAATCGTTTCGTGGTATTGTAAAAAGATTTGTAATTGTAGACAGCTTTAGCACGGACGGTACAGAAGCGTTGTGCATGGAACTGGACAGGAAACTCCGAAAAATCAACTCACGCTTAGATTTTTATCAAAATAAATGGATTTCCTATGCAGATCAACTAAACTGGGGACTCCAAAATACCGGCATTGATACTGAGTGGTCAATGCGCATGGATGCCGACGAAGAAATCATGGAAGATTTAGCAATAGAAATCAACGAAAAACTCCCTAAAATCAAAGCGCCTGTAAACGGAATTATCCTGCGGCGCAGGGTCTACTTCATGGGGCGCTGGATTAAACACGGCGGAAGATATCCTGAATTATTGCTGCGTATTTTTTGCACCGGAAAAGCCTCCTGTGAAATGAAACTTATGGATGAACACATGATTTTATCGGAGGGATCAACTGTTGAATTCAAACACGATTTGATTGACAACAACCAGAAAAATTTAGAATGGTGGACAGCAAAACATAACTGGTATAGCAATCGAGAAGTGCTGGATCGGCAAATGACACTTGAAAATGAAATGGACAAAAGTCTGGAGCAAGACGGCACATCCTCCGGGCAGGCCAAGATGAAGCGCATCGTAAAAAACGGCGGTTACTATAAACTACCAAAGTTCTTCCGGGCACACTTATATTATATTTATCGCTATTATATTAAACTAGGTTTTCTTGATGGCCCGGAAGGAAAAATATTTCACTTTCTGCAAGCATACTGGTATCGTTTCTTGGTCGATGCCAAAATGTATGAATGTGAAAAAAAAGGCACTACGATGACCCCGCAAGGGGATTTAAAGGCATAAGGAGATAGAAATGAAGAGAAGAATACTTGTATTAAATGGGCAATATGCACCTGGCTATAAGGGCGGCGGTCCCATTCAATCCTGCATCAATCTGGTTGAGAATTTGTATGAAGATTTTGATTTTTACGTTCTTTGTGCAGACAGGGATTATAAGGACCCCATGCCATATAATGAGGTGAAGATCAATCAGTGGAATGAGGTTGGACACGCAAAAGTGTATTATCTCAGTCCAGATAAACAGAATCTAAAAGGTTTTAAAGACATTATTAATAGCATTAACTATGATGTTATGTACCTTAACGGATTCTTTTCTCCCATTTTTACCATTTACCCTCTTCTTCTTCGCTATATGGGAAAGCTCAAGAAAAAACCAACAATTTTAACGCCACGCGGTGATTTTACGGGTGGATGTGAAAATAAGAAAATAAAGAAGTACTCATACATTTACTTATCAAGATTTCTAGGACTATATAAGGGATTACTTTGGCACGCAACGAGTGATATAGAAGAACACGACATAAAACAAAAATTTACAAAGGCAAATGTGTTTAATGTGCCTAATTTACCAACAAAGTTTGTCTCAAAAAAATTGTGTATCTCCAAAAGAGCCGGCGAACTGAGACTCGTGTTTGTCTCTAGAATTTTTCCGAAAAAGAATCTTAGGTATGCTCTCGAGGTGCTCAGTAAAATTACTGATGGGAAGATCATTTTTGATATCTATGGACCAATGGAGGACAAAGGGTATTGGACTGAATGTAGAGAACTCATTAAAAAAATGCCCGACAATATTAGAGTAAGGTATTGCTGTGAAGCAAAACACAAGGATATTCCGCATATTTTTGAACAGTACCACGCATTCTTCTTCCCAACACTAGGCGAAAATTACGGCCATGTAATTGTAGAATCCATGATGAATAATTGCCTTTGTATTTTGAGTAAAGGTGTAACTCCATGGGATGATTACATTGAGCATTTGGATATTGGAGCAAAATTAGATAAACAAGAAAAATTTGTAGAAATCATAAATAGAATGATTAAAATGGATCAAGCAGACATTGATAAAATGCTTAAGTTTAATAATGCCTACATAAAGGAAAAAACAAGTTCAGAAAGAAATTTGACTTTATACAGAAAGATGCTGAAAATATGAGAAGAATTTTGTACCTAAATAATTTTATGACAGAAACGATTATTAACTGTCGAAAAAATCAAAATATTTATTCACAGCCTGCAAACAATAAAGTTGCCGGTATTACAGAAGCGCTTACTGCAAATGATTGTGAAGTTAAAATATTATCAACTGGACTTGTTAATGGTAAAAGTGGAAAACTTCATAAAGAAGTGACAGAAAGAGTCTTGAACGTTGACGTTCTTTATTGCCCTATCGTTGAATTTCCTCTGATAAACACACTAAGTTCAATCATTTTTATGTATAACCAGATTAAGAAGGAAAACGCAAAAAAAAAAGTTGATAATATAATTTTCTATAACTATAAACCAGAAGTTGCATGGGCTGCCTGGCTGGCAAAGAAGAGGCTTCACATTCCAATTACAGTCGAATATGAGGATGGCTACTCACATGTTAGCGAAATTCACGGGCTAAAGGCATGGTTGTTCAACCTCACTGAAAGAAAAGTGAAAAAAATTGTTGATTCGGCAATTTTGGTTAATTCACACTTAGAAAAGTATTATTCCGTGCCGAGTGTTGTTGTAAGAGGAGTAGTGAATAAAAATTTTTTTAAAAAATGTCAATCTCACGTTAAGGAAGAAAATGAAAGATTTACAATTTTATACTCAGGGGGACTTGATGAAGAACGAGGCATTGGAGTATTTCTTGAATCTTTAAAATATAATGACATGAATTGTCGAGTCATTGTATGTGGAAAAGGGAATATTCGATGTTCTGATCCACGAGTTGATTTTAAGGGCTTCATTCCATATGAAGAAGTGAAAAAATTACTCATGCAAAGTGATCTCCTTGTTCAATGTCAGTTATCAAAAAAAGCATTCGCGAATGTCTCATTCCCTTCAAAATTGTTCGAATATATTGCAACAGGGAATGTGATTGTTTCTTCAGACATTGCTGAAGTGAAGTTGTTTGCGAATGATGCCTTCATATACTATGAAAATGACGATCCGAAGAAACTTGCGGAAGCAATAAAGTTTGCGTACAAAAGCAGAGTCAGCATTCAAAATAAACTAGACATTCTTTGTAAAAAAAATATGGCGGAACCTATTGGCAAAAACATTTTGAAGATTTGGGAGTAAAAAACGACTGCTCTGGTAACAACGTGCATATAAAAGAAATTTAAAAAGGAGATTGCAAAAAAACATGGCGAAAGATAGGTTAACTAAACTTTATTTAGCTTTATTATATGCAAGCGTGTTTTCATATTTGTTCTATACGGTAGAAGCAATAAGGACAAAGACACAAATACTTTGGACATATGCATCCGCCAGGATTAATATTTCGGCACCGGGGATATATTTTGTCTATATAAAGGATTTTTTGACTATTATTTTATTCCTTGCTTTGTTCCAAAAAAAAGGAAAGATCACAAAGCCTGTTGTGATATTCTGCGGAATTATTATCTATGGAATCATTATATTGTTAGTGAATGATCTAAATTTGAACTATATTATTGCAGGATTCAGAGCCCTTCTGTACTTTATAGTGGCCTTAATGGTTGCTAAAGAAATGGTATATGATGGTGATGTGGCCAAAACAATTGAACGCATTAATCGCGCAGTCTACATATGCGTTATTATTGAATCGATAGTCGTTGCTATACAGATTTCAATATCAAGTGCTTGGATGCAAATAGGAACAGGTGGGTATCGCTTTTGTGGGACCTTTGGCAATGCAGCAGCAATGGGTGCATTTTGTATTTCTGCACTCTTTGTCATGTTGGTATACAGTCAAAAGATTTGCTCAACAAGTCTGTTCTGTATTGGATGTGGACTGCTTTGCGTCTTCCTGTCTATTGCCAGTGGATCTAGAATGAGTATGATGCTTACATGGATTACTTTTCTTGCTGTTCTAAATGATTATCTAGGAAAAAAAGTTAAGATAAAAAAGAGAGACCGCATCATTTTTTTGCTTATCGTTGCTATAATGGTGGCATCCCCAATGTACACATATATGATCGAGAGGACAGGGCGGGGAGAGTTGATGGACTCTGGCTCAACCAGGAGCGACCTTCTTCTATCCCTCCTTTCTGATGATAGTGAACCCTTGTCGCTTATATTTGGACATGGCTTAGGTTACGGAACAAACGCAGCAGTTAATATGGAAATTAAAGATTCCCCAGTTTTAGATGGAACATTTACCACGATTCTCGCCCAGTTTGGATTAATTGGATTGGTATCTTTTTTTCTCCTTTCCATTAAAATTTATGCAAAGCTCTTTCGATATAATAAGGATAATTTGATTGTTCCAACCATAGCGTTGGTAGACTATTCTGTGATGTGCATAACTATTAACATTTTTGAACAGACCGCATTTAATGTGATAGGAGTGATGATGTTCTTTTTGTTTTTCTTTTTGACAGAGGAACTGAATAAGAAAAATGAATTTAAATATTCCGGAAATTTTGGGAAAGTCCATACACAGCTCAAAAATTAATTGTATCTGTTAATAGTATAGTGTTTTTCAAATAAACTCCGCACAGAAAGGACGAAATACACCTTGAATCAGGACAACATTATGGTTTCTATTGTATGCATTACCTACAACCATGAAAAATATATTTCACAGGCATTAGAGGGTTTTTTAAATCAAAAAACCACCTTTCCGATAGAAATTATTATCCATGACGATGCATCTACCGATAGAACACCGGATATTATTATAAATTATGCTAGTCGCTATCCGACATTAATTACGCCAATTCTGCAAAATGAGAACCAGTATAGTCAAGGGAAAATTATAACAGAAAAACTGATTATGCAGGCAAAGGGAAAGTACATTGCATTCTGCGAAGGTGATGATTACTGGACGGATCCTAACAAGCTACAAGAACAGGTTGATATTTTGGAAAGGAATATTGATTTAGTAGCATCTACACATAATGAAATAGTCGTGCGAGAAAACGGCACACCCTGGCCAAAATCCTATCAAATAAGTTATCGGGAACACCATAATCGAATCCTAGATAGAAAAATGTTGAATTATAAATGTAAATTTGCACATACCGCAAGCATTGTTGTGAGACGAGATATTTTTACCGGCTTAGACGGAGAGGCATGGGAGGCTTATAAAAACGTGAGGGCGAACGGGGACATGAAATGGGCCGCTTTGATGGCTTCTCAAGGAAATGTTTATCATATTGCAAAGGATATGGCATGCTATCGTTATGTTCCAAATGGGACTGATAGTTGGTCCTCTCGGACTCATGATAAAAATATAACTCTTTCCACATATCAGCAACTTCAGGCAATCCGAACCTTTACAAATCAATATTTAAATTTTGATCCATCTTATGAAGAGTTTGTTAAAAATTTAAATTTCCATGCGTTCGGAATTGCAATAAAAAGGCCCTCTAAAGAAAATATATCCATAATGATTGAGTTGAAAAAGAAATCCAGCTATCGTTTTAAAGATTTTCTCTTAGCAGGCGCAGAACGAATAAAGAAAAAACTGTTAAAATAATCTGCATGGCGCCTCTGATTCGCATATGATAAGTCATTTAGAGATAATATGCACGAAAGGATGCGAAGAATTACTTGAAAAAACATAAAGACCAAGTGGTAACAACACTAAGCAATATGATATGGAAGTTTGCGGAACGCTGCGGAGCACAAGGGATTCAATTTGTAGTCTCTATCATATTAGCGCGCCTGCTCACGCCGGCGGATTATGGCCTGATCGGCTTGATTACCGTCTTTCTTGCGATCGCCGTGGTGTTTGCGCAAAGCGGGCTGGGACAAGCCCTGGTACAACGCAAAGAGATTGATCAAGAGGAATTCTCGACCGTCTTTTATTTTAGCATGGTCTTTTCCATCGTGCTATACCTCATTCTCTTTTTGTGCGCACCGCTGATTGCCGGCTTTTATAACGAACCAAAGCTGACGGCAATTGTCCGCGTGCTTGGCACTACGGTTATTATTGGCGCCATCAACAGCGTGCAGCAGGCATATGTCCAAAAGACCATGCAGTTTAAGCGCTTTTTCTATTCTACATTGACAGGAACACTGATTTCTGCTATCATTGGAATAGCGATGGCGTATGCCGGGTGCGGCGTATGGGCGTTGGTCGGCCAGCAAATATCCAATCAGCTCATCAACACAGCCGTTCTCTGGTTTACCGTAAAATGGCGGCCGAAGTTTGTATTTTCTGTCAGAAAAGGGCTTAGGCTCTTTTCCTACGGATGGAAATTACTGTGTTCTTCCCTACTTGATAACACCTATAACAATTTATATTCCTTAATTATCGGCAAGTTCTACTCTGCCGCCGATTTGGGATATTACAACCGTGGCAAACAGTTCCCCATGCTGCTGATTCAAAACATCAACAGTTCCATCGACAGCGTCCTCTTCCCGGTACTTTCCGAGGCACAGGATGATAAGGAACGGTTAAAGGCCATGGTTCGGCGCTCCATTGTAACCAGCACCTTTATCATTTTCCCTTGCATGGCGGGATTGGCAGCGATTGCAACGCCGCTGACTAGGCTGCTGCTCACGGATAAATGGCTGCCGGCCGTGCCTTTTATCCAATTCTGCTGCTTTATTTATGCCTTTTGGCCGATCCACACGGCAAATTTGCAGGCAATCAAAGCAACCGGCCGCAGTGACATTTTCTTAAAACTGGAGATTATTAAAAAGGTAGTCGGAGTCATTGCCCTCTGTGTCAGCATTCCATTTGGTCTGTATGCCATGATGTGGGCAAGCTGCATCAGTACTGTGCTCTCCTCTTTTATCAATGCGTCGCCAAATAAAAAACTGCTGGGTTACAGCTATTTGGAGCAGGTCAAGGATATGATGCCGTCATTTTTATTATCCATGTTGATGTGCGGCGTTGCCTTATCTCTCCATTACCTGCACCTCGGTTCGTTGGTTACCATGCTGCTGCAAGTGATCGTTGGCGCAGCCATTTATATTGGACTTGCAAAACTTTTTAGGCTGGAATGCTTTACGTATATTTTAAATATGGTAAAAAATTTAATGAAAAGAAAGGCTGGCAAATAGCGTGAAAAATTTAATTATCATTGGTGCCGGCGGTTTTGGCAGAGAGGTCTTGGAAATTGCACTGGACATCCAGGAACAGAAAAAGGATACTCCTTGGAGGGTAAAGGGGTTTATAACAGACATTCCGGGCGACTTTCACGAGAAAGACACTTTGGGTTATACCATTTTGGGAGATATCAAAAATCATATTGTATCTTCGGATAACGTATATGCTTTTGCGATTGCCAATATCTCGTTTAAAATGAAAACAACGCGGGATTTTTTGAGTCAAGGTGCAGAATTTGTGACACTGATTCACCCGACTGCCGTAATTGGAAGAACCGTAGAAATAGGCATCGGTTCTATTATTTCCCCCCGTGTTACAGTGACAGCAAACGTGTCTGTCGGGAGTTTTGTCCGTATCGGGGGCGGCACCTCCGTGGGACACGATGTCAATATCGGGGATTACTCTACCATAAGCGGAACCTGCGGCATTAACGGCTATGCAAAAATTGGCAAAGGCGCATTCTTGGCAAGTCATGTTGCCATATGTCCCCATGCAGAAGTTGGCAATTTTGCATCGGTAGGCGCCGGTTCGGTTGTGCTGCGTAAGGTAAAAGATGACACCCATGTGTTTGGCGTACCGGCAAAAAAACTTAATTTGTAAGGAGGACTATCTGTGCCATATTTTCAATTTAAAAATATTAAGATCACTGCAATTGCCAGCGCTGTGCCCAAAAACGTTATCAAAAGTACAGATTATAACGAAAAGTTTGGCGCTGAGGCAGTGCAAAAATTTGTAGACATGACCGGGGTAAAGGAGCACAGAGCCACATCTGAATATCAAACGGCATCTGACCTTGGCTATGCCGCAGCGGAAAAAATATTAACTGAAAAAAATATTGAAAGGAACTCGGTCGGCGCCCTGATTTTTGGCACGCTTAGCTCCGATTATCGCCGCCCAGGTACAGCCTGCGTTTTGCACAAACGTCTGAACTTAAGTAAAGAGTGCGCCGCATATGACGTGGGTCTCGGTTGCTCCGCCTTTGTATACTGCATTCAAACCGCGGCTGCGCTTATGCAATGCTCCGATATTCAAAGAGCGCTGGTCATCGTCGGAGAGACCATGACCAAAATGGTCAATCCGGAAGATCGTTCCTCCGCCATGCTTTTCGGCGACGGCGGCGGCGCAGCGCTTTTAGAAAAAACAGATGAGCCCTGCAGCATACACGGTCTGCTCCGTTCAGACGGGAACGGATATAAGGCAATCATTGCACCGGCCGGAGGATTTCGAAATCGGTTTGCCAAAGAGGACGTCATGATTTGGCCAGACGGAAACCCCAGAACTCTGTATAATACAAACATGAATGGCACGGACGTCTTTGCCTTTACCATTTCTGATGTACCAAGATCCATTAAACAATTTTTAAAGGAAACGCAAACCGATATTGACGACTATGACTGCTATGCGATGCACCAAGCCAACCAGTTTATTCATAAACAGCTGGCAAAAAAATTAAAGGCAGATATCGGCAAGATGCCACTATGTCTTGATCGGTACGGCAACACTTCTGCCCCTGCAATCCCACTCGTCCTCAGCGATACTTACGGTACGCAAACAGAAGACCGGAATCTTAAAGTCCTTATGTGCGGTTTTGGGGTAGGACTTTCCTGGGGGGTTCTGTCTGCCGAAATCAATACCCTTGATATTTACCCCGTCATAGAAACCGATGAATACTTTAAAGAAGGAATTATCAATACACCGGAGGATATGTAATATGTACCAAATGGTTGATTTAACAGGAAAACAAATACTGATTACGGGAGCCTCGTCCGGCATGGGAGCCGAAACGGCACGTCTCTGCGCGAAGCTGGGTGCAAAAGTGGTTTTGGTTGCGCGCAATGAGAAAAAACTCGGCGCCGTACTCCACGAACTGGAAGGCGAGGGACACCGATATTACTCCTTTGATTTGAGTAACGTGGAAGAAATTGAGAATTTTATCAAAAACATGATTGCTGAAACAGGCCCTCTCGATGGGTTTGTGCATAGCGCCGGAGTTACCAGCACACGCCCGCTCAAAACGTTAAAGCCGTCTGCCCTCCTCGCTGTGATGAATATCAATTACTTTTCCTTTGTTGAGATTATACGCTGCATTACAAAAAGAAACTGTTTTTGCAAAGGTCTTTCTATTATCGGTCTTTCATCAATATCTGCAAAGGTAGGTAATCAATCTAAAACTGCCTATGCAGGATCCAAAGGTGCACTTGATGCATCCGTACGATGCCTTGCAAAAGAGTTGGCCGGTAAAGGCATAAGAGTAAACACGGTTAATCCTGCTTTGATTAAAACCGATATCTACCAACAATTTTTAGACAACAGCGGCGACAGCGAAGATGCAAAGGACATTTTAAGGCGTCAATATCTGGGGCTTGGCGAACCGATTGACGTTGCAAATATGATTGCCTATCTGTTATCCGATGCCGCTCGCTTTATTACCGGTTCCAGCATTGATATCGATGGTGGCAGATTGTCATCTTGATATAGAATTTGAAACAATATAAAAAAAGGAGAGAAAACAAAATGACGATGGAAGAAAAAATGGAATTATTGGCTGAAACCTTAGACGTAGATACCGAGGATATTAGCGCCGAAACCGTACTCAGCGACATGCCGGAGTGGGATTCTATGACAAAGCTGTCTCTAATCGTAATGTTTGATGATGAATTTGGTAAAAAAATAACCAGCAATGATATCAAGAAATTTGTCACTGTGCAGGATATTTTAAATGTTATGGATTAACTAAAAAACGGCGGTGCAGAATACAACTTTTGCACCGCCAGAAACGACTGTTTGATGTTTTAAATTGCTGCATTGATTAGGATGTGTTTTTATGCAAAAAATTAACGTAACACGCTCCTCCATGCCTGATTTGGAGGAATACATCGAAGAAATCAAGGATATTTGGGACACGCGATGGCTGACTAATATGGGCGGCAAACACAACGCCTTGCAGGACAAGCTGGCAAGCTACCTCTCTGCGCCGCATATCTCGTTGTTTACCAACGGTCATCTTGCACTGGAGGCGGTTCTCGCCGCAATGGATCTGAAAGGTGAGGTGATTACCACACCGTTCACCTTTGCCTCTACCACACAGGCCATCGTCCGAAACGGACTGACCCCGGTATTTTGCGACATTGACCCCAAAACCTATACCATGGATCCAAACAAGATCGAACCTTTGATTACCGCGGACACCTGTGCGATTGTCCCGGTTCATGTATACGGCAGCGTCTGTGATGTCACGGCAATTGAGGCCATTGCAGAAAAACATCATCTTAAAGTAATTTATGATGCGGCACACACCTTTGGCGTCCGTGTCGGTGCGCGCGGCATTGCCTCCTTTGGCGACGCCTCGATGTTCAGCTTTCACGCGACCAAGGTCTTTCACACCATTGAAGGCGGCTGTGTCGCCTATTCTGACGAAACACTGACCCAAAAGCTGCGCATCCAAAAAAACTTTGGCATGCAGGACGCCGAACACTATCCGGAGGTTGCCGGCAATGCCAAAATGAATGAATTTCAGGCGGCAATGGGGCTTTGCAATCTGCGGCACGTCGATGCCGAGATTCAAAAGCGCAAAACCGCCGTGCACCGCTATATGGAACGGCTCTCCGATGTGCCGGGAATCACCCTTTGGCAGGAGCAGCCCGGCGTAACGCACAACTACGCCTACTTCCCGGTACTGTTTGACAAAGAAGTATTCGGAAAATCGCGGGACGAGGTCTCCGACCTGCTCGCCGCACAGGACATCTTTGCGCGCAAATATTTTTATCCCATCACCAGCGCCTTTTCCTGCTATGATGGCAAGTTTCCGATTGCCAAAACGCCGATCGCCGAGGCGGTCTCAAAACAGGTGCTGACCCTTCCGCTCTATGCGGATTTGAGCGCCGAAGATGTAGACCGTATCTGTGACGTGATTTTAAACTTAGGGAGAAGATAATATGAGCATGTGCCACTCTGAAGTTATAAAAAATACCTCTGAGGGCGGGCGTGAGTCAGGAATCGAATTATTCCGGATTCTGACCATGCTTGTTATTGTTGCACACCATTATTTTGTAAATTCCGGTCTCAGTACCTTAGTTTATGAAAATCCTGCATTTTCTAAAAACTCCGTCTTTCTTTTATTGTTTGGATGGGGCGGAAAAACCGGAATTAATTGTTTTGTCTTGATTACTGGATATTTTATGTGCCGCTCCCGTATCACACTGAAGAAGTTTTTAAAGCTGCTTCTGTGGATGGAGTTTTATAAAATCGTATTTTATACCATATTTCTTCTGACCGGCTATCAGGAGTTTCAGCTAAAATCTATGATAAAGGCTTTGTTACCCATCTCTTCCATCGCAGATGGCTTTGGATCCGCCTATCTGGCGTTTTTTCTGTTCATTCCATTTTTAAATATTTTAATTAAGGGAATGAACAAGAAACAGCACCTGACGCTGATTGCCCTATGTCTCGGTGTTTATACCGTTTTGGCAACCCTCAAAATTCGGGTCGTATTCAACTACGTAACATGGTTTTCTGTCATCTATATCATAGGCGCATACCTGCGCATCTACCCGGAAAAATGGTTTACCAATAACAGGGTGTGGGGACTTTCCTTATTGGTCTCACTGCTTCTTTCCTGGTGCAGCGTATTAGCCGGGTTATGGGTTTTTATCCATTTTGGAAAAAACCTGTATTATTACTTTGTTGCAGATTCCAACAAGCCTTTGGCTGTCACCACTGCAATTTGTGCTTTTATGTACTTTAAAAATCTGCATCTTGGCCATAACAAAGCGATCAATAAAATTGCTGCGTCTGCCTACGGCGTTCTGTTGATTCATGCAAACAGCGATACCATGCGGCAATGGCTTTGGCGAGACACTTTGCATAATGTAAATTATATTGATTCCGGATTTTTGTTTCTTCATGCAATTTGCTCCGTTGTCGGCATCTATATATTATGCACCGTCATAGACATGCTTAGAATTCAATTTTTCGAACGCCCGTTTTTTTCGTGGTATGACAAAAAACTTTATGCAAGGAGAATTCCTCAAAATGAAATCAATGACAAGTATGAAGCCGGAACGTGAGTCCGGCATTGAATGATATCAATGATTAAGAAGGTGAAACGATGAAAGGTATTATCTTAGCCGGGGGCAAAGGAACAAGGCTCTACCCCAACACCCTGGTGGTCTCAAAGCAGCTTTTGCCGATCTATGACAAGCCCCTGATCTACTATCCGCTGTCCGTACTTCTCCTGGCAGGAATCCGTGAAATTCTGATTATCTCCACGCCGCACGATATAAAAAATTATCAGGACTTGCTCGGCGACGGCTCACAAATCGGCATCCGGCTTTCCTATAAGGTACAGGATACGCCGCGCGGCCTTGCGGACGCGTTTATCCTGGGCGAGGACTTCATCGGCGATGACAGCGTGTGCCTGGTGCTCGGCGACAACGTTTTTCACGGGCAATCCTTCACTGATATTTTAAAAAAAGCAAAGCATAATGCCGAGACATATGGCGCCAACATCTTTGGTATTATGGTCAAAGACCCCAGAGCCTTTGGCGTTGTCGAATTTGATAAGGACGGCAAGGTTATTTCTATTGAGGAAAAGCCGGAATGTCCCAAGTCCGACTATGCGGTTCCCGGTCTGTACTTTTATGACAACCGTGTGGTTGAGATTGCAAAGCATGTCAAGCCGTCTCCCCGCGGCGAAATTGAGATTACAGCAATCAACAACGCCTATCTTCAAGAGGGCCGCCTGCGCGTCACGCTGATGGGACGCGGCATGGCATGGCTGGACACCGGCTCTCCCAAGGGAATGCACAAGGCCAGCGGCTATGTAAAAACCATGCAGGAAATGCAGGGCTTTTATATCTCCTGCATCGAAGAAATCGCATGGCGCCGCGGCTTTATTGACAATGCACAGCTGAAAAAGCTGGGCGAATCGCTCTCCATGACGGACTACGGAAAATACATACTCTCATTATTGGAGGAATCAAAATGAATCTACTGATTACGGGCGGCGCCGGGTTTATCGGCGGCAATTTTGTGCATTATATGGTAAGGAAATATCCCACCTACCGCATCATCGTCTTAGATAAGCTGACCTACGCCGGAAACATGGAAACCCTGGACAAGGTCATCGATAAAATTCGGTTCATCAAGGCGGATATTGCGGATCGCAAAGCCGTGTATGACATTTTTGAGACAGAAAAGCCGGATATCGTGGTCAACTTTGCGGCGGAATCCCATGTAGACCGTTCGATCGAGGATCCGGAAATCTTTTTAAAAACCAACATTCTCGGCACTCAGGTTTTGATGGACGCCTGCCGCAAATACGGAATTTCCCGCTATCACCAGGTATCGACCGATGAGGTTTACGGCGATTTGCCGCTTGACCGCAAGGATTTATTCTTCACAGAGGAAACGCCGATTCACACCTCCAGCCCTTATTCCGCGTCCAAAGCATCGGCCGATCTTCTGGTACAGGCCTATCACAGAACCTACGGGCTGCCGGTCACCATCTCGCGCTGCTCCAACAACTACGGGCCGTACCACTTCCCGGAAAAGCTGATTCCCTTAATGATCGCCAATGCGCTGGCCGACAAGCCCCTGCCCGTATACGGAAAGGGACTGAACGTCCGCGACTGGCTCTATGTGGAGGATCACTGCAAGGCTATTGATATTATTCTGCATCGCGGCAAGGTCGGTGAGGTATACAACATCGGCGGCCATAACGAAAAGGCCAATATCGATATCGTCAAAATGATTTTAGCCATCCTCGGCAAGCCGGAAAGCCTGATTACCTACGTTGCCGACCGCAAGGGTCATGATTTGCGTTATGCAATTGACCCGACCAAAATCCACAACGAGCTCGGCTGGCTGCCGGAGACAAAATTTGAGGACGGGATTCAAAAAACCGTACAGTGGTATCTGGACAACAAACCCTGGTGGGAGAGAATCATCAGCGGCGAATACCAGGAATACTATCAAAAAATGTACCAAAACCGATAAAAAAGGCCGCCCATCGGCGGCCTTTCAGACTGTCGAAAAAGTCGGTTTTCAGCAAGATATTGCTTTGAATTGATAACCCAAAGCCCATAAATCCATCGCTGACCGAGGCGAGAGCCGAGACGGCAATGGCGGAACAGGGGACGGCGATCAAATCAAAATGAAATTTTTCGCAAAATAGGGTTTATCGACACGCTCAGACCGCCGTTTGGCGGTCTTTTTATTACTTTGTGAGGGCGTCGATCTCCGAAAGTTCCTCGCTTGAAAACGCCGTGTTCTCCAGCATTCCGATATTTTCTAAAATCTGCTGCGGCCTTGACGCGCCGATGATTACACTCGTCACCTCTTTGTGATGATAAAGCCAGGAAAGCGCCATCTGCGCCAGGGTCTGCCCCCGTCTCTCTGCCATCTGATAAAGCTTTTCTATCTTGTCCTGCACCGATTCCGTCAGGGAATTTTCATTCAGAGAACCGCCGATCTTTCTGATGCGGCTGTCCGCCGGAATCCCGTTCCGATACCGGCCGGCCAGCAGCCCCTGCGCCAGCGGACTGAAAATAATCATCCCTTTCTTCTCCTCCTCCGCCGCGGCAAGGATCCCGTTTCTTTCCGGCGTTCTGTCCAGGATCGAATAACAGTTTTGGTTGATGACAAACGGACAGTGCAGCTCATTTAAAATCTTTGCCGCCTCCTTCATGGTTTCGCCGTCATAGTTGGAAAGTCCGGCGTAAAGCGCCTTACCGCTCTTGACTGCGCGGTCAAGCGCCCACATGGTCTCGCAGAGCGGCGTGTCGGGATCCATCCGATGATGATAAAAAATATCCACATAGTCAAGATTCATCCGCTTTAGACTTTGGTCAAGGCTTGCCGTCAGATATTTTTTGCTGCCCCAGTTTCCGTACGGGCCGGGCCACATATAGTATCCTGCCTTGGTGCTGATTACCAGTTCATCGCGGTACGGCATCAAGTGCTGATGCAGAATCTTGCCGAAATGAATCTCCGCACTGCCGGCTTTCGGTCCATAGTTATTGGCAAGATCAAAGTGCGTAATCCCGTGGTCAAACGCCGTAAAACACATCTTACACATGGTCTCAAAATCATCGTTATCCCCAAAATTATGCCATAGCCCCAGCGATATCGCCGGAAGCTTTAATCCGCTTTCTCCGCATTTTCGATACTGCATCGTATCGTACCTTTTTTCGTTCGCAATAAATTCCATCCGTATTCATCCCCCTTTTTCCTTGATTTCTATTTTGATTATAACAATCCGTACCGCATTTGTCAACGCGGCGTACAAATAAAATTTGCCGAGGCAAGACTTGCTCCTCGGCAAATTTTTACTTTAATACATCCTTTATTTTGACGTATCGTCCGGATAAATTTCAAAGATAGGACTTGCTAAAATACCGGTCTCCTTTAAGCAATACTCATAGCACCATGCGTCATCGTTGGTGCGCCAGAAGTTCGGTCCGACCCACTGGAACTGCAGTACGTTATGAACGCCGCCAAAGGTGTTGACCCTGGTTCCGAAAGCCTCAATCTCGATCTTGTGCTTTCCTTTTTTCAGATTCGGAATCTTTAGCAGATACGGCGAGAACGCAATCACGCCCTTTTCCTCTCCGTCCACAAAGACCTTAAGCAGTGCGGCGCGGTAGTAGTTTGCGCGGATTACCGCCGTACAGTCCGGCGTCTCGATTTCCGTCCGATAAATCAGGTTACCGCCGTAGAAAGGCATCCCCTGGGTTGCCAGATCCGAAAATCCGATCTGTTTCGGCGCGTCAATGATGGTCGCAATCCGTCCCTCCACCTTAACGCCGAAATCGCCCAAAATGTAGCACCATTCCGTATTGGTGCGCTTTCCGAAGGGCAGGCGCACTACCAGTTCGTTTTTGCCGGCACGAAGCGGCGGCAGCGGAACTGTCTTGATGATATGGTCGGTATACCAGCCGTCCGGCATTGACGGAACCGCCTCGCCGTTCAGCGTGATACCGGCCTCTTCTGCGCGCTCTAACGCAAGCTTTGCCCCGGTGACCGGGATCTCGCTATAAATCGCAAACCGCAGCGCAAGTTCGTTATGTACCGCCTCTTCCTCGACAACCCAGGGCTGTGCAAGAAGCTCTCCGCGCAGCGGCCATCCCATCCGTTTGCGGCAGATGTTATCCAGTCTGAGAATCTCCTCCTCCGGCCGGAACGGTTCGCCATCGATCGAATATTCCGCGCGGTCAAGCATATAAACATTCGGCTCGGTGCGTTCATAATCCACCTTGCCGGTCACACGCAGCGTATTTTCCGGTTCACAGATCACATCTTCGCGATTGCCCGGCACGACATTTTCGTCACGGGTCAGCTGCAGCAAAAGACTGTCGTTTTGATACATGGTATAGGGAATAACGGTAGTTCCGTTTTTGTGGACATAGGGAATACTACCAATGCTGCCGTCTAAGGTGTCATACAACATCGGGCGGTAGCTGCCTTTGACGCATACCGTGATTTTTTGTCCCTTTGTCACTTCCGGCGTGGTACTCTCCTTTTTACCATGCGCCACAAAGAGCCAGTTACAGGTCGCATCGGTTCGCATGTTATAAATCAGGTTTTCTGTCGGTGCGCCGTTTGCGTTCTTAATCCGCACCTCTCTGAAATCCTCCAGTGCGTCCAGAATCGAAATTTTATCATACGGAACATGCTTGCTGTGATCATAGAGCGCCCGGGCTGCATCGCTTGCAACCGCGTCGACATACTTCGGGCATTCTCCGGCAAAGATGACGCTGCCGCCAGCTTGGTGAAAACGCTCTAAAATCGCCAGTGTTGTTGACCGGATGGTTTTGCAGTCGGGCACCACAACAACATCGTATTCCATCACGCCGACCTTCAGCTTATCGCCGTCATCACCTACCTGCGAGGGCAAAAGCGCCTCATTGACAAAGTCAAAATCGACGGTGCCAAACAACAGCCAGGACACAATGTTCATGAATTTTTCGTCTGCCTGTTCCCGAACGGCAAGGGTATTTTCAGCCGGGCCGTAGTCTAACCAATAACTTTCGATCGGGTGAACCACGCCGACCTTGACCCGCGGCTTTCCGCGGGTCAGCGCCGTATTCAGCCGTGCAAAGTGATCTTCAATATAGCGATACTCCTTATACCAGGGCGATTGATAATTGATGGACGCCGGATAGTCGCGCTTTGCCTCGCCCTCCATCGAAACCCAGGAAAGGTGCGGTACCCGAATCGTCACGCCCAGCGCCGCCTGCCAGTCGCCCTGGAACTTGTGACCCCGAAAATCAAAATCCCAGTTGGTAACGCCGTAAAGTTCGGACAGCATCGCCTCACGGCCGTACTGATGCACTGCCGACTGGCACTGCTTTGCGGTTGTCAGTTCCACAAAGTTGCAGAGCATATCGATGCCCGGTATCGCAAAGGAACGGTACGAACGCATAGCGTCGCCGACCACCGCCGTCTGCGACCGCAGTTTTTCTTCTTCCAATACGTGTCCGGTCAGTGCGATTCCGTGCTCGTCACACCACTTTCCGCAGTTGTCGGCATAGCACCTTGCAAACTGCTCTGTCACGCGGTCATGGTAATGATAGCGCGCGGCAGAAACTGCACCGTCCGCCAGGTTCCACACGATTTCGGGCAGCTTTTCTGTGATGTCATAATGGTATGTATCAGAAAAGAGCTTTGGAAACGCCATCGTCCAGGGAAAGCTGGCCTTCTCCTCACTGTCCGCAACGCCAAGCGGACACTTTCCGGCAAAATGCGGCTCGTCCGTAAAAATCGAGGGCACGGTTTTGCCGAACTCCTCACCGATTGCCTTGTCATACGCCGCATAGGTCACCTTGATAAATTCATCGATGGCCTCTTTGTTTAAGGTATCCACATAGGTCTGGTTGTTAAACCATGGATTTTCCTTGGCCGTCTCAATATACGCGTACCACTTCTTCCCCTCCGGGGTATCTTTTTCGTTGATTTTCCGATACTTTTCCAGTTCGCCTTTTGGGTTCAGCACGATGTCATAAACGGCTAAGAGATAAGGTTTTCCCTCCTGCTCGGCCACGTCAAACGAAGAGCATTCCGGCTTTTCAAGGCTAAAAACCAGCCGTCTTTCGCGATACTTCGGATTTTTTGTCACATAGCCGCCGGCAAAGCCGGACGGCCAGCGATCTTCATCATACAAATACGCCAGCATATCTTCTTTTTTTGCTTTTTTGACGCAGGCGCGAACCAAATCCATAAATTCTTCGCCGAGATAAGGCGTCACGATCCCGGTTCTTGCATGCATATGAAAGCCGCCGAAGCCCATTTCCTTTAAGACCATGATTTGTTCTTCCAGCATTTTGGCATCCATCTTGCAGTTCCATGCCCAAAACGGAGTGCCGCGGTATTCACTGGTTGGATTTTGAAACAGAGCGGTATCCAGTTCCTTGGTACCGTTTTTTTGATAAAACATCCGACCACCTCCATGGTTTTTGTTGACATCATTATATCCCTTGGTTATAATAAAATCAACGGGGTATTCTTTCTGTTTTACCCTAAAAGTTTATCTTTTATGGAGGCCGCTATGATCGAATTAAAAGAAACCTATATCAATCTGCATCCATGCGTCAGCCGTAATGTTCCTCCGCATAAGCATGTGTATTTAGAGCTTGCCTATGTGACACACGGCGTTGCACTGCACAAAATTAACGGCACAAACGCCGCAACCATCCAATCCGGGGACTATTTTATCATTGATTATAAAACCGCACACGAATATTATGCAAAAACAAAGGAATTTTGCGTGATTAACTGTTTGTTTCTCCCGGAGCTGATCGACAAAACCCTGCTCTACTGCAAGGACTTTCAAACCCTTTTGCAGCATTATTTAATAAAAATCAATGCCGACGCCATGGATTACAGCCCGGTCAATCACATTTTTCACGATGATAACGGTAAAATTCTTGCCATCTTAAACGAAATGCTGGAGGAATATGAAAAAAAACAAAATAACTATATTGAACTGCTGCGCTCCAATTTAATTCGGCTTTTGATTTACACCACACGTAAGGTTCCGTCCGGCGATACGCCCTGTGATATCACACAAAGAATTGTCAATACTGTTTTAAAGCATTACAATGAGCCGATCACCCTGTCGGATCTCGGCAATGTGGCAGGGTACAGTCTGCCTTATCTCAGCAAAAAGTTTAAAGAAAAAACCGGCTTGTCCTTTCAGAACTACTTAAAAAAAGTGCGCATCAACGAGGCCTGCCGCCTGCTTGCGCACACCGATAAAAAGATTGAAGAAATCGCAGCGCTTTCCGGCTACCGTGACATGGATTGCTTTCGGAAATCGTTTCGCGATATCGCGCAGTGCACACCCGGCGATTTTCGCAAAAAGATCCTTACCGCATCGGAAGAAGCATAAAAACGGGGCTGAAAATGCTTTCGGCCCCGTTTTTTTTAGTCTTTGATGCACAGCTTGCCATCCTCGACAACGGCATATGCGCCGTCCTCGGTCAACTCTACCTCGCGGCCGCGCACCGCCTTGATCGTTTTTGGCGAGATGAACTTGTCAATTCTTCCGATCGCCGCAAATCCGTCACGGATCGGTACCACAATATAAAGCTTTAATTCGTTGATATCATGCAGCGTAACCTGCATTCTGTCCTCCCGGCGCAAAACGGTGAGCTCCTTTGAAAAATGCTCATAAACCGCAAATTCTTCTCCCTCTAAGCCGTCAATCTCCATGGGTGACACCATCCCGTCCACCGCACGCATTTTTCCGTCGATGTTAAAGACTGCGATCACACCGCTGTCGCCGCAAATATTCTGCAGCTTAAAGATCTTTTGGGACGCAGTCGGGTCGACCGTCAGGCAGTCTGCCGTCGGCATTGCCGGCCGGTCGCAGCGAAGAATCCTGCCGTCATCCGTAATCAGCGGCATAAGGATTTCGCGTCTGCTCCGTTCCAGCTTGTCGCTGACATAAATCGGTCCGCCGCTGACAGCGCGCAAAATACTGTTCTTCAACGCCTGTCCGTCATCCGTCCACCACATATCCCAGTCACCGTAGTAAAACTGTCCCTGGATCAGGCAGTTGTAGGAACACTGCGTAATATGTTTTGAAAACCACGCGCTGTCCTCCGGCTGAAAATCGTCGCTGCACCGTGATATTGCACTGACGCTCCGATTCCACATATTTTCATTCGCCATGCCCATACAGTTTATCATGGCATTGTCAAAATGCTGTCCGACCGATGCCTCGATGGCACAGTGCATCTCTCTTGCAACCGTTCCGACCGGCGCCATATTCCGATAGCGCTGCGTCACGCTCTGGTTATCAATTTTTACAAAATCGGTGCCGCACTCCAAAAGATAATCATGAAACGCACTGTAAAACAGATACGCCTTATCCCGGTGGAAGGATGGGATATATTCTCCGTCCTCATTTTTAACCAGCAGGTCACGATGGTCGCGGCAGATATCCCCCTCCGGGTCGATCCCCTTCCAATAGCCGGTGGTCGGATGCCACATACCGACCTTCATGCCGTAGTCCTTCATTTTTTGGATACATGCGCCAAGACCGTTCGGAAAACGGATGGGATCCGCCTGAAACGAATATAACCTTGACGCGTGCATCAGCCGGAACATTTCATTGCGATCCTGATAGGAAACGCCGTAAAAATTACGCACCTCAGCCCACATATCATCGATGATCGCCCATTTTACCGGGATATTCTTCTGTTTCAATTCCTCGCACTTTTTGATCAGATCCTCCTCGCACACGCGGATTTCCATCGCGTCCCAGCTGCACCAGCCGAGGTATTCAAAAACTTCGGGATAGCGGCGCTCTTCTCTTAGACGGCAGCCGTTGTTTAAAAGCGTCAGCGCCGCTTTTGCTGCCTTTTTTAACAGGGTATACGGATTCTTCCCCTCGGCCGAGACAAACGCCAGCGCTCTGCATGCACTCATCGAGTCGTATCTTGTGAACAGTCTGGCCGTGATACCGCCGTCTTTGTTTCCCTTTAACACGCACTTATACTGCTCCGACACCACCGGCAAAATCACACCGAAGTCCCCGTCCTCTTTTTGGTAAATCAGTCCCTGGGTCTCATCCGGGATATCGCCAAGCGCCGTTCCGAACGCCGGCATACACCAAAACGGCGAATATCTGAAATCCGCCATCCAGCTTTTGACCTGCGATACCGTAAAGTCAATCCCGGCGCCAAAATCCGCATCCAGCAGCGAACCCGAAAATCCGTCAATATACACCGCGTCTGCGCCGTCTTGTTTTTTTACCTCTGTCCGAACATGAAAATCCTGTACCGACCCGTCCGCCGTTCTCAGATATGCCTTTACCCGCTCCATCTGTCTATGCACGCTCCCAACAACATTAACGTTAATGAATATTTGCTCTATCGTAACACATTTTTCAATCCCTGTCAAGACTTTGTATCAAAACGCTGCAAAATCGTCCGTTTTGTAAAGCAAAAGAGCATTTCGGGCAGGCAATCTACCCAAAATGCTCTTTTAAAATTCGTTTGCGGTGACATTAAGACCGCAAAGGATCAAAGCGGATACATCGAAAGATATGCTTTGGTGTTTTGGCACATCTCGTCAAACAGCTTTTTCGCATCGGTGATTGAACAGGTCGTCAGCGGATCGTTTGCAAACGCAGAGAAGATTTTGGTGAGATCCCTCTCTGCAATACCGTCCGATACCAACTCCTGCTCAGCACAGATTCTCGATACCAAGGGGTAAATTTCGGTCGGAATCGGACCGGCAAAAACCGGCGTCAGCGTACCATCGCGGAACACGGCATTGGTTTCCACCACGGCGCCCAAAGGCAGGTTCGGAATCTGGCCGTAGTTTGGAATATTGACATTTGTAACAAGCTCGCAAAGCCCCAGCAGCGCACGAATCTGATGAACGCCCTCTTCGCCGGTTCCCTTAACGGCAACCGCTTCTTCACCGGAGCAGAGCCGCGCACTCCTTGCAAGCCGCTTTTTTAAATCTTCCTTTCTCGATGCCACAGAGGTTAGGCCAAAGTGCATTTCACGCACGCGCTCCGGGCTTTCCAGATACCATTTTCCCTCGCAAAACTCCGCCAGATGGCGATCTCCGGCAGCTGCAATATAGCCAAACTTTAAAAACAAATCCATCTTGACCTTTTCCTCACTGACAAAAGCATTGTTCATCCAGTTGTCATCAACCGGATGACCGGCATGGTAGCCGTCCTTGTGTTCCAGACAAAATTCCCTGTAATACGGGAAAAGATCGATGCCCTGATAGGTCGCCGCAGTCAGCCAGGTAAAGTGATTGACGGCAACCGGGTTTACTTTAATTTCATGCCGCTCTACGTTTTTTGCGCCCAATTTTTCTTCTGCGACCTTGGCTAAAAACTTTTGTGTACCAAATACTTCGTGGCAGCAGCCAAAAGCACGAACCTCCGGGAATACCCGATAAAGCGCCTTGACGCAAAGCGTCATCGGATTGGTATAGTTGATAACCCAAGCCCTAGGGCAGTATTTTTTGATGTTTTCGGCGATTTCTTCATACATCGGAATGGTGCGCATAGCACGAACAATGCCGCCGGGGCCGGAGGTATCACCCACCGACTGATAAATCCCATATTTTTCCGGGGTATGTACATCGGATTCCATTTCGTCAAAGGTGCCGGGCAGAATGGACATGATTACAAAGTCTGCACCGCGCAGCGCTTCCTCCGCCGTCTTTGCCGCAACATAATCCCAGTGTGACTTTGCACCTTCGGCGCTGTTAAATTTATTTCCGATGATTTCGTTATGCTGCGCTGCCTCAAAATCAATATCATAGAGATAAACCGTTCCGCTGATGTCATCAACGCTGACCAGATCGCTCATAAGCCCCCAGGCCCATCCGCGGGAACCGCCGCCGACATACGCAATTTTTATTTCCGACACCTTACCTTTTTCAAAAATCATAAGATCGCCCCTTTCTATGCAACACATATCCGATCATTGCACATCTAAACATAGAATACCTTTATTTTGTCAAAAAAACAATGAATGATATTGACGAATCGTTTTATTTATAATACAATATTGACATAGATTGTAAGGAGGTGAACCCATGACAGAGGTTCTTTATCATACCGACGTCAAATGCCAGGTCGAATGCATGGAGGACGAAAAAGGCTGGAGTATGCCCGGCATGCATTACCATGACGGGTACGAAATTTATATTTTAGACCAGGGAGAACGGACGTATATCATCGACGGCGTTTTGTTTGAATTAAAGCGCGGCGATGCCGTCCTGATTGCTCCGCATGAGTTTCACAGTACCGGGGGCGGCGGATTTCGGCGTTATCTAATCTCTTTTCAGGAAAGCTATCTCGACATTTATTTTACCAAACGCGCAAAAGAAGAACTGCTTGCATGCTTTTTGGAAAAAAAGCTGCGTCTTACGCCGCAGGCAATGCAGGAGCTTTTGGATCGGATTCGGCCAAGAATCAATCAGCCGCTTTCCGCCGCCGAGTTTGCCTCTGTGATGGAGATTTTAAACCGCTGTGCAAAAGAGCCCGTCATGCCGCCGCCGAGTGAAAAAAATAAACTGGCATCGGAAATCATTGAATATATCGGTAAAAACTATACCGCCATCGCAACGCTGGAGGAAATCGCCGGGAAGTTTTACATCACAAAATATTATCTGTGCAGACTTTTTAAAGAATACACGGGCATGTCGGTTTTTGCATACATTAATACGCAAAGAATCCAGAGCGCATGTGATACGCTGGCGCGGACAAAGGAGCCGGTCTCGAAAATTGCGGCACAGGCAGGGTTTCATTCTTCCATGTATTTTTGCAGAATGTTTAAAGCGGTGACAGGGACAACGCCGCTGGCATACCGCCGTCTGCATACGGCAGACGACTCCGAAAAATGAACCCATCCCCCGTAAGACCTGCACATCGGCAAAAACAGAACAGGGTCAAAAGCCGAATACCGGCTTTTGACCCATGTGTTTTCTAAGGCGTAAGCGCCATGTTACGGCATGATTCCGTAATCAATTTTTTCTTCATTGTGCCGATTGGCTGCGCTGCCGGTCACAACAAGGCGAATCGTATTTTTGCCCTTGTGCAAAAGGGCACCGATTTCAAATCGCCGGCGGAAGAATTCCACACCGCAGAATTGCCCGTTTACATAGCATTCCGCCATTTCGTTGTAAGAAACCTCAAAAAATTCATGCCGCATCGCATCGTCCTTCTTTTCGTATTCCGCTATGTACGTCTTTACAAAATGCTCGGCGTCTTCCTCCTCTTGCTGAAAATGCAAAGAAAGCTTTGTGCCCTCACTTCTTACCTCACCGCATTCCGGCGGAAAATCGCCGAACACAAGCAATACGCTCTCGTAAGGCTCCAGACAGATCGGCACCTTGGTATCGGCGCCGTCCCGGCTAAAATCCGTCTTCCACACGCGGCCGCTCCACAAATCCACCGCGACCGGCGTCTTTGCAATTTGCGTCATCAGCGTTGTCTCAATACGCGAAAATCCTTCATTGACCGCAAATATCATCTCGGCGCCGCCTTTTTTAAGACGGGTCAGGCGCAGCGTCTTTTGCGGCTCGGACAGAAAGTATGTTCTGTCCCGGCATAGTTCTTCGATCGAACACACCGAACGCACCGGCAGATTGCAATCACCGATCACGTAAGAGTAGGCATACGCTCCGATGCACAGCCGACCGTCCCACACCGTGCAGCGGCTCAGCAGAGAATCGGGCAAATAGTTAAATTCAATCTGGTTTTCGTAAAGCGCTTTCACCGTTTCCGGCTTCAAATCTCCGCTGCGGCAAAGTACCGCAACCTCTGCCCCGTTTACGGAATCCGTCATTAGACAGGAAATCCGTTTCATGTAATCCGCAAACTTTTTATAATGCTTCCACCATATGTTGTTCGGCCCGACATCGGGCGGTCGCTCCATGCTGCGCTTTCCTGCAACACTGTAATAAAACGCATGCGGAATAAACAGATTGACCCCGCGCACGCCCAGCCAATCGATATACCACTTCATATCGGCAGCGGTAAAGTACCACGGGATATTTCCGCGTGAGCAAACGCCGAAACATTCGTTTGCGTTGCGGCGGCGACCCAGGTGGCGCGCAGCGTCCGAAGAGCATTTTGCCATCACCGAGTCCTTGCCTTCCAGGCCTCCGGCCTCCGGGGATACCCAACGAAAGACCAGATCCTGCCCCGGAATATGGAAGAACCGCTCCTCGTCAATATCATCACTGTGTGCCGGGTGTCCCATAAGACTGATCCCATGTGCACCGCACCAGTCGTGCAGCTTTTTATAATACGCCGTGTTCAGCTTATCCCTCACGATCTCACGGTATATCCGTGTGGTCGGATTCTCGGTGCCGTTAAAAAGACCCATGAGTTCTGCCGCGTTTCCGCCGCGCGCAGCAAGCTCCTCACCGATTCCGTTTCCCCACGGAAAGAAAGGCCGGCTTGTTCTTCCGACCGTAGACGGTTCGTCCGTAAAAAAGCCGATGATGGTGTTGCCAAAATACCGATGCAGCCTTTTATCATACTGCTCGTGCGTCAATTCGATAAACCGCTCCACCGCCTTTTCGTTCAAAATATCGGCTGCTGCCGGTGCGCCTTCTTCGCCGTCATCCTTCCCCATAGTGAATCCCCCGGATCGTGCCGCCCGTCTTTTTGCAGACAAGATATGTTCCGTCCTCAATCGCGGCAACAAGCTGTCCGTCATCCGGCCGATCCGATAACGTAATCCCGATGGGGAGAAAGGACGCGTCGGACGCCGCAACCATACCATGCGCAGACCCGGACGGGTACATGCCTTCATCGTACAAAACAATCTTCATACCGAGACTGTCCGCCGTCTGCACGATATATTCCATAATGTCAAAATAGGACTTTGACAAATATTCCATCTCTGCCGGGATGCCGATCCGCGGATGCAGCACAACCGCAGTAACGCCCTTGCTGCAAAAATCCTCAAGCTGCCCTTTTAATGTTTCCATCTCCAAGCGGTCGTTTAAAAACCAAAAGGGAATCGGAGAAAATTCATCCGCAGGATTCAAAATTTCGCTGATTACCCCTTCTATCATGTTGCTGCCCTCCGCATCTTCACTATCGTTTTTTTCTATATATCCAAGCATAGAATACCTCAACTTTGTCATAAAAACAATGGATAATATTGGCAGGTATCCTTGTTTATAATACAATTTTGACATGAATTGTAAAGGGCAAGACCATGACCGAGGTTTTTTATTGCACCGATACCAAATGTCCGGCAGAATGCTTAGAAAATGAAAAAGGCCGGAGCATGACCGGCATGCGTTATCATGTCTGTGCATCACACATTTTGTCCGATAAAAATAGCGCAGTTTCGTCTCCTGCGCTATTTTTAAGATATTCCTATTTCGCCGAAAGGGAGTCAACCTATCCTTTAATTTTTTCTCAATCTCAGCGATAAACAATCATTTCCCTTCCTGCCATGTATTCTGCCCGGATAAAGCAAAAATCATCCTTTACCACGTCGTCCATTGTTCCCACGGTAAGATTTTCTGTCACCGTATCATAGATATACACCTTACAAGCTCCCGTTCCAATCAAGGCGTATCCGCCGCCGTAGTTGACGGCAAGGATATGTTCATCCGCATCATATTGATAAACGGTTCCGGACAGAAAGGTCGCTGCGTTATAGATACCGTTGGTAAGAGAACCCTTTCCCTTATCATCCGCAATGTTCAAACGCCGCACAATGGCGCCGATTTTTCCCTCCATATCAAACGCGCATTGTACAATATCGCCCCGATGAACGGCTCCAAGCCCTGCCAAAACCTCGTCATCGGCAATGGGAATCGCAACAGCCTCATCACCATACCAAAGGCTGAGCGCATCCATCACTTCTCCCTCCGTATTGGCGATGGTCTGCATCCCGTCACAAACCAGCAAATTGCTCTGGTTGTGAATCTGTAAAATCCCATCCATTCCCTCTATAACGGCCATTTCACAAACGCCGGATTTGTTGGCATTGTACAAACTGACATTGGTATATCTGCGATTTGCCACCAAGCTTCCCGTGTTCATCACCGCAAAATCCTTACGGGCGCCGGGCTTGCCGTCCACAATCTCCGGTACGATAAATATTTTGGCAGAACTCTTTAAAGAGGCCGATCCGTCAAAGGAACGGTTTTGGCTCCGATAGGTAGCCGCGCTGAAGGTTCTGGATAATCGGAACACGCCGTTTTGCGCCAGACTTTCCTCCTGATCGCTCCAAGGCTGAAAATCAATTTCTGCTTTTTTGGCAAGATGGATGCTTTTCACCTTCGCATCCTCATTGACCAAGTAGGCAATCAATTGCTGACATGCGCCGCCGCCTGTGATCAGTTTCACGGCATCCTGCACCGGCATACTCTCATCGTTTATCCGAACCCGACTTGCAAGCTCCAGCTCCACCCAGCGGTTATTCTCAGTATAAATCTGTGCCTTGTAGGTATGCCCCATGGTTCCGACATCCTTCAGTCCGTTCAGATACCCGTACACCAGATCCGGTGCGGACTCATAATCGACAATCCGTCCGGTAAAATCCAGATAAAAGGTGGCGTTCGTTCCAAGCATTTGATCCGGCTCCAGCCGAGAATCGATCCGAAAGGCCATGTCATCTACGTAGACGTTATCATCATCAAAGCGGCTGATCGTCCCGGTCACGGTCTGATCGGAGACCTCCAGATGCTTTTTGTTCAGGACATGGCCGGAAGACGCGGCATAAGAAATTACATCTCCCACCTTAATATCCGCAAAAGCGGCAGCGGCACCGTTCCGGCGGATTGTCACTTCATAGCCCGCATCCCCCGGATCCAAAACAATTTCTCCGCCGCCCAGCGCATCGGTAACGGTATAGTTCCACTGAGAAACCGACCCGACCCGCATCACTGTATAGGCGGTAACCAGCGCAACATCCGCACCGCCGCTTTCATCGTTATCGATCAGCACTACCTTGCCGCTATGAGGGGTCAAATTGCTTGCTGTAAGATTGGCCTGACCGCCGTTGAGAATCAGCGCAGCGTCGGCCGATAGGCGCGCCTCTCTTCGGCGTGTCCCGTCTTTTTCATAGTAGACCAGGGCTTTGGCCGTAGTTTCTTTCTCATCAATGTCATCGGCGTCCACCGTAATAATCCGGTTTCTGCCGGGCATCGCCGCCGCATAGACCAGGGTCTTATCCGCGCCGACTTCCTTGTAATAATACTCAACATAATAACCCAGTAAATTCTCCGCATCGGTATTCCCTACCCAAAAGGGCCTGTCGCCAATGGTAATCATATCCTTGTTATATTCAGGATCGCCATAAAGGGCAGTGAATCGGTTCGAATCTACCACGCCCTCTGCCCTGGTAAGTCCAAACACGCTGCCGAGCAGATTCTCGCCCTGCCCGGTATACTGAATAAAATCACCGCTGTTCATGGTTCTGGCAGGGCAAATGTCCGCCTCCAGCGTATTGAGCAGCAAGGTAAACATCTGCTGCGGTGTCACACTGTCGTCATTGCCGCCGATGGTTCCGCTGTCCGTAATATCCAGACGCATCGCCCTTTTGACATAGCCGGCAGGAAATCCGCCGTTTTGCTCGCAGTCCTCTCCCCAGCCAAGCACACAGGTCAGCACCTTTAAGGCCTCTGCCCATGTGATGTTATCCTGAACCCGAACGCCGCCGCCATCTCCTTGAATCAGACCCAGTCGCTCGGCGATCACAATCTCCGGATAATATGCATCCGCAGAATCCAAATCCGAAAAACGGCTCTCGCCCGGATCATCGCCAAATTGCGAAGGGTCACTTCCTAACATTCTGACCACAAAGGAGAAAAACTCACCGCGGCTGACATGCGTCTCATAGATAATGTCCTTATTGGCGATCAGTCCCAGCGCATCCAGCTTTTGATACTCTTGGGTACTGCTCAGATCCTCTTCCTGAATCCGCAGACTTCTTGCCGAAACAGGCACTGCGCCCAAAAGCATGACAACCGCTGCAAGCAGGGCGATCCATTTACGCATTCCATTCATCCGTGATTCCTCCCATCTCTCCACTGTAATAAGCCTTCCATCACCTTAGCTGCCTGGGCGCGGCTTGCGTTCTCCAAAGGGGCAAAGGTCTGATCGCCCATGCCGGAAATCAACGCCTCCTGATACATCCAGTCTACCGCCTCCGCTGCGTACGCACTGATTTGACCGTAATCCTGAAATCCGGCGTTCTGCGCCGCCTCCGGCTTTTGTCCTTCCACGGCTTCTACAGCCCGGAACACCATCACCGCCATATCCTGACGGGTAATCTGCTGCCCGACGCCAAAGCTGCCGCTGTCATCACCGTTGACGATTCCGGCCGCTCTCGCAGCAGCAAGATAAGGCTCATACCAGGCATTCTTTGCGGCATCGGTAAATCCGCTTTCCCGGCTCACGGGGTCAATCCCAAGTCCGCAAAGCAGCAGCTTCACAAATTCCTCACGGGTAATCGCATCATTGGGTCGGAATTTTCCGTCGCCGTCGCCGCGAAGATATCCGCGTTTGGCGAGAGAAAGGATGCTATCCCTTGCCCACGCAGCCTGATCCAAATCCGTAAAGGAAACCTCCTCCGGGTTTGGGGTCTGAGGCGGCGTCTCGGTTGGTTGCGGCTCCTTTTCAACCGCTTGGATATAGCTTCCGCCAAGCGACCTGCTGCCGCCACCTCCTCCGCCGCTGCCGCCGGGGCGATTGTTATTGTTATCGCTGTTCGTCTTTAAATACTCCTGATAATCATCGATTGCCTGTCCAAACGCGGTGCGCAAAGCGGCAAAATCCGCAAAAGGCGCCCTCTTGATTAAATACCGGCAAACCTTGTTTCGCTCGGTACCGTTTAGCCCCTTGTAATAGCTCATATCCGCATGATTCTTAAGGAGCGTCGCTTCCTGCTCGATAAGCAGTCCGCTCATGTCCGACCACGTGCTTTGATTGAGCGTTTCCAAAAGGTCATAGGCTTGGTTCATCGCTTTAAGCATTTCTTCAAAAGAGGCAATCGGCTTTTGCTCATATAAAGCCTCAAAGGCCGCCTGACAGAACGCTCCCTCCTTGATATCCAGCTTATCCCGATAAGGAATCAGTGTCGCCTCTATCGCAGAAACCGATGCGGCACCGTTGACCGATTCCAGAATCTGCGCCTTGGTTTCCGGCTTAAAATAGTAGAACATCTGCGTCATTGTCCGGTTCAGCATCTGCCCGGTTACGGTGAGCTTGTAGCCGTCCTCTGCCGCAGCGGCCGCATAGCCTGCGGTAAAGCTTCCGCTGCTGTCACTGAGAATCGGGGCAATCCAAACCGTTTCCCCTTGCCGCTCTACCCGAACAATCAGCAGCTGCTGCCCTGCCTTCGACAGCGTACCGGCAATCCGAGCCGCGTTTTCATCCACCTCAAACAGGGTAATCTCCGCATCGCCGCGCTCACCTGCCAGGGTATCCATCTGTTTTGTTCCCTCTCCGCTTAGGCAAATGGCACGGCCGCCCACCGGCACGCCGTTTGCACCCGCCACATAGGCACAATAGTGATCCACCGATTCGGTTGTGCTGATTCTGCTATCCATCGATACCGTCTGTCCGCTCTCCACCGTCACCGGTTCTTCCTTTACGCCCAGCATTGCTCCCTGTGCATCATAGGCGGCAATCACCACCAACGCCGTCTGCGTGGTATCGGAATTGCTAATCAATTCCGCCCGCACGGCCGCCTGACCGCCGTCCGGGTTACTTGTCCCCTCGGTATAGGTAAACTCGCCCAGCAGCAACGCCCCGGCAACGGTATGGAAGCTGCCGCGGATCGGTTCTTTGGTGCTAAGACCATTCTTTCCGGTCACGCCTGCCGGGATTTGAACGGTATAGCCCGTATCCGGCTCCAGCTTTTGGGTAACGGTGAGTATCAGTTTTGCACCCCTGATTTCATAATCCACGCCGTCTACCGTCTGACCGGCAGCGTTCTGCACGGTGACACCCGGAAAGGCGTTTGCATCTAAGCTGCTGTCAAAGGTCAGCTCCAGCGTACCGCCCTCTATCGGAAAGTTCCGATATCCATCCGGCGGATACGCCGAAAGCAAAGCCGGCGCAGACGCCACCCGATAAGAAAGGTTATCAACATAGACATAGGTATCTGCGGCATTTGCCCCCATTTGTACTCCTGTTGACAGACAGTAAAAACCAAAGTTGTCGTTCATCGGCGCCGAACCGGCCGGCTCTCCGCCGATATAGATCTGCACCTCTCTTTTCGTGTAATCCAAAAAGGCCTCCAGCCGATACCATGTCATGAGCTCATAGTTTCCATGGGAAGCGCCAAGCACACTCAAGCCTCCCTTATCCGTAAAACTCACCAGCCGATACATAGGCCGGCTTGAAACGGACTGATGGGTCACGATGCTAAAGCCGGCATCCGCGTAATCACCCATCATGATGTCCATACCCAAACGGATATGCTGCACTCTCTCCAACGCCTCGCCGGTCAGCATGGCGCTTTCGAATTTTCCATTAACCTTTGCGTAGCTGGTTCGTAAAAAGTGATCCCGCTTTCCGTTGCTTCCCATGGTAGGAACTCCGACGATCTTGCCATGCTCCTCCTCGTCTACCGGGGACAGCATTTCAACAGGTGTTCTTGCGCCGCCGTCGCTCTTCCATTGAAGATCCTTATTATTCACACCCAATCCATTTTCAAAATCGGTCTCAAAAATGATTTCGCTGTAGCCGTCCGTATCTGCATACACCGATAAAGGAATCGCTGCTGAAAGAACTAACATAGCCAGCGCAGCCAGAACGGCAGTTGTTTTACGCAAAATGAAATTCATTGTTTCTCTCCCTTCTGGTATTTCAGATCGGGCAGTCCGAACGCCGGATTTTGCCCGCCGTTCGGCATCTTTGGCAGAACCTGTCTGCCGCCTTTGTTCTCTTTGATCTGCAATTTACCAAAAATATTCTGTCTCTTAAAGTCAGCATGCCAAAGTAAAGCTATGGCAGCGGCATTCCGGAAAGAGGAACCAGCTGATCCAGCTGCCACCAGAATACCCGCTCCGCCGTTTTTGTTTCTTCGCCCCTGATCTCCATCAGATGGTAGGTCGTATCATCCCCGCGGCTGATCCGCAGCCCTTTCAGGAGTGTACCGCCGGAATCATACCGTGCAAGTACCATATCCACTGCCCTTGCAGGAAAGCACGCCAGCTTACAGATATCCGGCGCCTGCCAAAGGCGGTTCAGCCGCGGCGTGTAGGTACAGCCTGCAAGGCGAAGCACATAGTTGTCAATCTCTACATAGTCGTCCTCACACCCCGTATGACGGCTGCCGAACTGAAAATACACCGTAAAGCAATAAAGACTCGGCGTCGCGCCGGTCGGCAAGGACTGCCGCTCTATGATGTTTTGGCCGTTGACGCAAAGGGTGTAGGTTTGGGTTTCAAAATCCATGTATAGTCGAAAGTTGTACCACTTCATAGGCTCATAGGCGATGACATTGGCAGCGGCTTTTTCGCCGTTTTTGCTGTCGGTATAAAACTTCACATATCCCTGCGGATCAAGGTGAGCCAAGCTTACCACCGAGCGGCTGTTGTCGGCCTTTTTATCGACATAATTGAGATTGCCGTTTACCCAGTCGCTAAACATCAGATCAACGCTGAAAAATACATGTTTCAGCTCCGCCAGCTTTTTCGGGTCGGTAACCGTCTGATTGCCGCCGGGATCCTCCGTCCCCACCATGTTACAGTAGTTTGCACGAAAGAACCCGTCAGTAACCTCTCCTGCCGCATCTGTCCGAAAAAGGCGAATCACACCGCCGTGTGTTTCGGGATCCACTCTTGCCCCTTTCCATATGGCCTTTCCCTTTGCGGCAAAGCTGCCAAGTGTGACGTTGTTGCTTGTCGGCATCCCTTCCGAAAAGTCGTTTTCTGCCACAATTCTTTCGGTGACAAATGCCCTGGCGGTCATCGGCGCCGCATGATATCGGATGTTGTCGATGTACAGCCGCTCCGCACTGCCGGAGATATTCTGCGGATTCAGCCGGGTCATCAGCGACAGCGCCATAATCCCGGTTTGACCGTCGCTGTAAAAGGGAACAGATTCTCCGATACAGCTCTCGCCGAGATAGGCAGTATAGGTACCGCCGATAAAATCCAGATAAAAGGTCAGATGGTACCAGCGGTTTGCCGCAAAGGAAACGCTCTTTCCCGGCACATTCGGCAGGGTAATCCTCCCATTCGCAAAATGAACCAGGGAAACGAACGGCCGCCGGCCGTGCCCCTGCACGTTCTCACAGTCATAGTCCGCAAAGCCTACATCTCCGGATACGGCAACGGACGACCAGAGAATATCCTCCTCCAGCTTTACCTCCAAAAATTTTCGGCGGAGATCCTCGGACGGATTTTGTGACGGATCATAGTCCGGGTCAATCACGGCATAACGCAGCCCAAGAACATTTTCGCTCTCCCCATTGGAAATGGCCGGAAGCTCTGCCACCATATGGTGATTCTGCGAACCAATGGCATCCGTCGGGCCGCGAACGGCCCGTACGGCATGCTGACCGGCAGACGTCTCGTCCCCATAATCAAAAATTCCGATTCCGTTCTTGCCGACAGGGAGGGGCTGATTTTCAGGCATCCCCTCAAAGTCCGCCTCGGCGATCAGCCGGGTGTACCCGTTGACGCCGTTAACGCTGAACGCCTCCTCTGCCGATGCCAAACTGCCGCACAGGGCAATTCCCAAAACCGCACAGGCGGCCGGTTTGATAAAATTTTTCCGTTTCTTTCGCATATTCTGTCCTCTCGTCTTATCGCAAACCGACACCTCAATTTTTCACCGCAAAGGGCGACAAACCCTTCCCTTTTACCTAGACGGCAGTGCAGGCAGTGACGGGAGACCGTCTACGGGCGTTAGCGTATCGCTCTGCCACCAGAATAACCGCTCTTTGGCGCCCTCGCCGCCGTCAATCTCCATGATGCGCAGATCGCCTGTGCTGCCCTGACTGATTTCGCAATTTTCAAGAACTTTTCCATCATTGTTATACCGGGCATAAATCATGTCCGCACTCGTATCCGCCGCATATGCCAGATAAGAGCCGTCCTCTTTAAACCGGACACGGTTCAGCCTGGGCGTTGCCGTACATTCTACCATATCAATTTTATAGTTATCGATATCCACCGAGCCATCAAGTTCGCATCCCCACCCCGCAAAAGCAAAGTAGACGCTTCCGAGATACAACACAGTGTTTGGATCATTTGGCATAGCTATATTTTCTACCACAGTATCGCCGTTGATTTTTGCGGTATAGGTCTTAGAAGTCAAATCAAAATACAAATCAAAGGTGTACCACTGATTGGGGGCATAGCAAACGATCTGACTCGGCGTATTCTTGTTGACGGTGTTAAAGATAATACGCCCATCGTTACGAAATGTCGCCAAATTCCCTATGTCTCTGATCGGGTCGCCGGAATCCTTCACATACAGATACAGGAGCGTACCCGTAGCATACTTGTTAAAACAGAGATCCATGCTCACGTGCACCTTAGACATTTCGGCAAGCTTCTCCGGATCGCTAATCCTTTTATTGCCCCATATATCACTGTAATCTCCGGTCAGCACCCCAACGCTTGGCCGCATAAAGGCATCGATCAGTTTATTATTCTGTGCCGCGGACAGCCTGAAAACGTTACCGTGACTTGCGGCGTCCACATTCGATACAGCTATCGTCGAATCGCCTTTTTTATTAATTGCATCCTTGTTTTTATCAGTATACGGTTGAAAGGTTTTGGTATCGAAATCCACATCAAACGCCGTCCGCTTTACCGTATAGCTTCTCTCCTCCATAGGGAGGGTGCGGTAACGGATGTTATCCAAATAGATCGACTGCACATTTTCTGCCGTGCCAACCGCCTTCTTATTGATATAGGTCGTAAAGCCCAGCGGCATGACCCCCGGCTTGCCGTCGGGGAAGCATCTTACGTTTTCCGCCACCAGTTGATCGTCCAGATAGAAGCTGAACCGGCCGGTCGCACTGTTCACATAAAAGGTCAGATGATACCAGCGGTTCGCCTCGTAGGTTACTGTACGCGCGTTCGGTTCATTTGTTGTGTCATAGGGAACAGTGATCGTCCCGTTTGCAAACTTTATCAATCTTGCGCCGGCTCTTGTTCCGTGTCCCTGCACATTCTCACAGTCATAATCAATGTAATTGACTTCTCCCGTAATAGCAGTACTTGTCCAGAGAATATCCTCCTCCAGCTTTACCAGCTGATGCTTCTTTGCAAAGTCGCCGCTCGGATTTTGACTGCTGTTATACAACGGGTCAATCACCTGATACCGAAGGCGGATATAATTATCACTGCTGCCATCGGGAACCGCATCCAGCCTTGCCGTCATGGTATGCTTTTCGGCGCCGACTGCATCGGCAGGGCCCGTTACCGCTTTAGGCGGATACTTACTTGATGAACCCTTATGCTCAAACAACGTGCCGCCCGCACTTGGAAGGTCGGTTTCCTTGGCATACCCTTCAAAATCTGTCTCCGCGACCAGCCTGTCATAGCCGTTTGCATCGCTTACATCAAACGCCGCCATGGCGGAATTTCCGCATAAAAGCAAGCTCACTGCTGCGGCCATCCCTATCACACGTGAAAATCTTGACCTTATTTTTTTCATTGATTTCACCCTTTCATTTTCTATATATACTTTTTTATTTTACTTTTTTTCATTGTGTTACTCCGTTGGTGTCCCCGGGTCGGTATACCCGACCCGGGGGACAACTCTTTCTAACGTAGCTTGGCGCTAAGCGTCTTTCCGGACAAGCCAAAGTTGATCTCTAAAACGGTGGAGTCGGCTTTGGTTTCCGCCTTAATGCCGGAATCCGCACTCACTAACGTCAGAGGACGGTTGACGGTCAGCGTGACCGTTTCATCATGGATGGACATCCCGTTGTTACAGTCGGCCGCCTGAAGGCTGTCAGTCATGTTAGAACCGTGGCTCATGCTCGGATCGGATACGGCGATTTGGGTTCCCTCTGCCGTCTCCTTCACCATAACCACCATGGGTATGCTTGCCGTAAAGCCGTGAAAGGTTCCCGGCTGCCAGAATACCATACCGGTTATATTGGTATTCTTTTCCCGGACTGCCTGGATTGCCGCCGTGTTGCTTAAAACAGTAATATCCGGGTTTGCCGCATAGGCCGCCGTCTCTTCTGCCGTACGGTTGGGCAGCAGGGTATAGGCATAGGCGGCATCCTTGGGATTTTTGCCGTGACTTAGGAACAGTTCCAGATACGGATCACTCTTGTTCTCTTTATACGCGGTCAGCGCTCCCCCCTGCGGGAAATAGTATCCGGCATAGCCCTCCAGATGCGCCCAGGACGCATTTTCAAACGTCTGATCGATGCCGTCCAGCGTATTTTTAAACACATTGCCGTCCACGGTGACCTTCTCCAGTCCATAGATAAAACCACCGCCGGAATCGGTCCCCAGGCGGAGCTGACCGTCCGGCTGCGGCGCATAGACCTTAAACTCGGTGATACTGTTCCATGCGCTGTTGGTACGCCCGGCGCCGACAAATCGGATGTACTTAGCGTTAATGCCCTTACAGTCATAGGCCTCCAGCGCCTCGGTTGTGCCGCTGGCGCGTCCGTCAAAGACCTGCTGCCAGTTTTCGCCGTCCTCGGAAAGCTCCAGCTTAAAGATAGCCTGCTTGCCGCCGGTGCCGCCAAACATCGCGATGCCGACATAACCGATGGGCTTTACTTCGTCCAGGGTCAGCTCCAGCCAAGCATTGCCTGCACTCTCTAAGGACCAGCGCGAACCGTAGTCGCCGTCTAACACGTTTTCCGGAAGGTTACCGTCATCGCCGGCAGCGCTGATGTCACTCACCTTGTATTCGATGGGAATATTGGCCACAGGCGCGTTGGTCTCAGGTTCCTTCATCCCGCTCATCGCATGGTTATCCACCGTGGTCTGTACTTCAAAGCCGGTGGTAGAGTTGATACCGGCGCCCAGCGCAACCACCTCATCATCAAACATAAACCAGGATTTTTTTGCTTTTAAGTCATTGTTATGCAGATCAAAGTCACCGCCGTAGCCGGAATTCACCGCCGTAGGCGGTTTCTCATTATGAAAGGCCTCAAAGTCCATGGCCGCCGTCACGTACTGATGATCCATCTCGGCGCCGCCGACAAAGGTGGGCGGACTGAGATAAGCTCTGCTATAACTGGAGGCAAGTCTTGGCTGGACGTCCTCGGTCGTACCGGGAACGCGGTACGGATTGGATTGACTCCAGAAGTTGGGTGCAAAGGGATCGGTCGTGTCCGCGGTATTATAGAACAAAACGCCGCCGTCCCCCTGATACCAGCCGGTCTTGTTCACATCGTTGATACACTCATAGTTGCCGATACGGTGCGAGTGCATATGAATCCCGACCGCATAGTCGGCACGGTGCCATACCACGGTATCGCCGTGATAATATACATGCGCATAGTTTCTCTCCGGCACCTCGATCTCCTCGTCCATCACATGAACCAGATCTGCAATCTGGGCAATCGACATCTGGCTGATAACCTTCTTCATATTCTTATCGTCCACATGACGATGGATAAATTCCTTGAGCATCTGATCATCATCGTCGGAAAAAGCGCCCAGCAAATCCACGGCCGCAACAACCACCATTCTTCCGTTTTCGGCGCCGGCGCCCGGTGCACGTCCATTGCCCCATGCCATAATGTTCCCGTGGTACATCTGAGGATCAAAGGTGTTGTAAATCCAAAGCGCCTGATTATACTTATACATGCTGTTTACTTCAAACTTGGTGCCCGCAAGAACGGAAGCCGCCGTGATAAGGCGATCGCCCAGGCAGGCCGCGCCATACATGCCTACCAGCGGATATACCCCGTGATTTAAGTAGGTAAAGTCGTCGTAAACTCCCTCGCCGGACGTGGTTGGACGCAAAATCAGCTCAAAGTCCTCCATGCATTCCTGCATAAGATCGGGATCCTCCTGGAGCGCCGCCGACATGGTAACGACCTGGATACGGGACTGCGCCTCTGCAAGATTTTTTGTTTGGCGCATGTGGGTACGTACATACTCCCACATCTCGGTATGACGGCTAATCATCTCACCGCTGATCTCGTTTTCTAAAATCAGCAAAGATGGCAGCAGCTTCATCGGTACATTGATATACCAGTCCCACCAGTTATAGGCAAATACGTCCCTCCAGCCGTGACCCTCCATCTCGTTTGGGCCATACAGATTGTCTCGCAGCCATTCCAGTGCATACAAAATATCCTGCTTAAGCTTTTTGTTGTGATATAGCTCAGTGCCATAGGTTCCGTATGCCAGCGTCATGAAGTACATATGCTTAAACTGCGCGCCCATATCCGCCGAGGCGGTGACGGGCGTTGTGCCGAACAGAACCTTTGCGTCCTTATCCTTGTTCATGGCATCCCACGCGCTCTGTCCCCGATTATTAATGTCACTAATCTTTTTTGCAATATACTCGTTGGACAGATCGTTGATCTGTTCACTGCCCACCAGACGTTCCCGCCACTTATTCTTTAACTCCACAAAATCCTCGTGGGTCACGGTATCGGGATCAAAAGGAACATTCGCAATCATGAAAGAACCAACCTCCGTTAAATGTGTTGCAGATACTAATTTTTGCATGGTTTCGTCACCGGCTAAAACGGTGAGGTCGCCAAAGGCGCCCGTTTTCTTCCCCAGCGCGGCGCCGACTGCCTCAGCCGGAACATAAACCGTCTCACCCTCTATAAAGGGCGCTTGCGGCAGCTGCGCCGCACCTCCGTCTATGACACAGTCCGTCTTGTCTGCGTTCACTGTGATCGTGTGATTCTTAAGGCGCAGGGTACGGCTGCTTTCGTCCCCCGAGATCTCTGCGCCGAGACCCGTTGCAAGGGCTGCGGCCGGGGTCATCACCGCACCGCCAAGCACGGTTGTCCGAACAGTAGAATCGGCGCTGCTCAGCGGCACAACCTTGCCGCCGGCAAACATATTCCCCGAAAAGGTATACAACGCCATGCCGTCTCCCATCGCATTGCAGAACGCGTCCTGCAGGGTTTTGTCATAGCCGGAAAGGCTCGATCCCGCATCCGTGCCGTCGCCGCTCTTCTCGTAGGCAACAATGGAATCGAAATACAAATCCGACTCTGCGCTTGGTGTTGCACCCCAGCCATTGGCAGAAAAGAGAATCTCGTTGACCTTGGCGTAGCTGGCATTATTATAGCGATTGATGCTGCCCAGGGGGATATCTATGGTTTTCCAGCCGTCCCAGTCAATCGTAAAAGCATAATTGTGGTAAGAGCTGGACGTTCCCGGCGAAGGAACATAATCACTGTAAATCACCACGGTCACCTTGGCGCCGGTGGCCTTTGCGGAATAAATCTTCAGCCGCAGCGTCTCATAATTGCTCCAATCCCTGGGAACCTTATTGATCTTCATGCTCCCCTTGCTCTTATGTTCATTCCAGCGCCCGGTATACATCGCATCGCCGGTAATCTTGGTCGATGGCACCAAATTGGTTGCCGATGTGATGCTGGTCAGCAGGTTCATGTCCGCAATCATGACCGTGCCGCTCCCCTCACCGCTGCCGCTGCTTTGATAACCGTCCCACGCCGCAAACCCGGTCACAGACACAATCGGTATACACAGGCTGAGGACAATCGCTGTCAGCCTTTTAAAACGGCGTTTGTTTCTCTTCAATTTACATCTCCTCCTTGCTCCGTAGTCTTTATTTTCCTATCATCTATTTATCTAACAAATGGTCGCACAGGGTTTCAAAAAGTATCCAATGCTGGCGGTAAATCTGGGCGTGCGTCATGGAAACGTCTGTTTCTCCATCCGTCAGCCCCTGATTAGACTCGTAGGTGATGCAGGGTGCGCCGCACAGATGATACATGGCAGAAATCAGGTTAAAGGACACCGGCGGGTCTTGATCCTCTCCACCGCTCTCCGCTCCCACAAAGGGCAGATCCTCCGCCAGGCAGCGGCGGCGCATGGCGTCGCCAAACCGAACGACCTCATCTGTAATGGCTGGCGGCGCATAGGTCGGTGCGATCAAATGGCTGATTCCATTGGTTCCGCCGTGAAGCAGAACCGAAAAATCCGGCGCATACGCCTCGGTCATTTGCAGCAGCGCCTCGGTCTCGGCCGCCTTCTTGCCAAAGAAATTGTCGTGCATCAGGTTAACCCCGTCATCATTAAAATATCCGCCAAGATAACCCACCTTCCCCTTTATGGGGTGTATCTTCTTGCATTCCGGCCATCCGCAAAGGCTGCCATCCGGCCATGTCCCCTGGTTGTAATAACGCAATTCGTTAAAGCTTCTGCCTACCATGGTGGCAAACGGAACGTGAGAACGCCCGTCCGGATTGACACAGGGCAGAATCAGCAGATTAATTTGATGCAGCTTTGACAAAAGCGCGGCATTCGCATCTCCTGCCAAATCCGTCCCGCGCTCCATCACCGAAATCAGATTCAGCAGCGCCGCCGTCCCCTCGAACTCGCCGCCGTGGATGCAGCCTGCCAGCAGCAGCGTTGGCCGCCAAGCGGCATCGTTACGGTTGACAAAGCAGCTTGGATCTCCTGCCCCCAGCGCACTGCTCAAATTCGCCGTGCGGTTAATTTGATTCTTCGTGCCGTAAAACGCCGCGTATACCGGCCGGCCGCCCGGCGAGACGCAGAGGATTCTGTGTTTTCCTTTTTTTACGCCAAGCATTTGCTGATCGATTTCCTCCGGGGTGGTTTTCCAATACTCTGGACAATCACTCATGCTATCTCCTCCTATTCCTTGATGGCGCCAATCATAATGCCCTTGACAAAGTACCGCTGCAAGAACGGATAAATACACATAACCGGCACAGTGGACACCACAATAATGGCATACTTCACGTTTTCCGCATAGGCCTGTGCCGAATCCGACTGGCTGGCGGTGATCGACGCCGTATTATTCTGAATCAGGATTTCACGCAAAAATAGCTGCAAAGGGAACAGACTGCGTTTGTTTAAATAGAGCATCGGCGTAAAGTAGTTGTTCCAGATTCCTACCATATAATACAGGGCAATCACCGCAATGATCGGCGTAGCCAAAGGAACCATGATGCGGAACAGCACCGTATAGTCGCCGGCTCCGTCAATCTTGGCCGCCTCCTCCAGCTCGTACGGCAGCCCTCTAAAATAGGTAATCGTGATAATCAGGTTATAGGTGCTCACCGCCCCCGGCAGCAGTACGGCAAAGGGCGTATCCAATAGCTTGAGACTTCGGACGACCAGATAGCTGGGAATCAAGCCGCCCGAAAAATACATGGTAAACAGAATCAGAAACAAAATCCCGTTTCGTCCCGGTAGCCCTCTTCGGGTCAGGCAGAAGGCCGCACTGATCGTGAGAAATAAGCTGAGCAATCCGCCGCAGGCCACATACAAAACCGTATTGCGGTATCCCAGCCACACCTGGGAATTTTTGAGTACTTCCTGATAGGTATAAATTCCAAAATGTTTCGGCCAGAGCAGGATTCCCCCGTTACCGTAGATTGCAACAGGGTCGCTGAAGGACGCCATAAGCACGTACCAGCAGGGGTAAACCATGATCAGCATAATCAAAATCATAAAAATGAAGTTCGCCGCATTAAAAATGCGATCGCCAAGTGTCTTTTTGTATACCATCATCGATTCCTCCTTTACCACAACCCGTTGCCGGTAGCTCGTTTGCTGACAAAGTTCGCCGAGAGCAGCAGCATAAAGTTAATCACCGAATTGAATAATCCCACGGCAGCGCTGTAACTGTAATCGTTGTCCAGCAAACCACGCCGATATACATAGGTAGAAATGACATCCGCCGTCTCATAAATACTGGGATTATACAGCAGCATAATCTTTTCATACCCGATGCTGAGCATCTGGCCGATTCGCATAATCAGCAGAATCATAATGGTGGGCGCAATCCCCGGCAGGGTCACATGGATCATCTGTTTCCAGCGGCCGGCGCCGTCAATGGTGGCTGCCTCATAGAGCTGAACATCCACCGCAGCAAGCGCCGCCATATAGATGATACTGTTCCAGCCAAGTCCCTGCCAGATGTCGGATATCACATAGATTCCCCAAAAATATTTTGGTTGGGTCATAAAAGGAACCGTTTCGCCGCCCATGACCTTCCAAATAGTGTTGATAAATCCATCACTGGCTACAAAGGTCAAAACCATGCTGCAAACTACCACCACCGAGATGAAGTGCGGCATATAAACAATAGTCTGGATCGTCTTTTTAAACCGCTGCGAGCGAAGCTCATTGAGCAGCAGCGCAAAGATGATCGGCGCAGGAAAGCCAAAAATTAAACCCAGTACATTGATGGAAATGGTGTTGCGCAGCAGCTGCCAGAACTTATAGTTGCTTAAAAAATCCCGAAAGTTGGCAAGCCCCACAAAAGCGCTTCCGAAAATTCCCTTGGTGATGGAAAACTTTTGAAAGGCAATGACCGCACCAAACATAGGGCCGTAGCAAAAAATCAGAAAATACAACAGGGTGGGGAGCAGGATCAAATAAATATGCTTAAACTTTAATATCTTGTTCCATGTCTGCCGGGCCGTGCCTCCCCTTCGGGACGCTGCACGCCCCACAGGCAGACTTGATGCTGTTTTCATAGTACTGTCTCTCCTTTATTCTTGATTTGGACACGCTTATCTTGCCATGTACCTCTGATATGCGTCATTGTAAATCTTCAAAATGTCCTCGATTCCCATCTCTTTTACCCGGTTCTGTACCGTACTCAGGAAGGAAACCGGCTCATTGCCGACAACAATCTTGCTTAAGGACTCCGATACATAGGTTTCAACATCGGTCATTACACGGTTAATCTTCTCGTTCTCCTCAGCAGAAAAACTCAAGGGTGGCAAAATTCCGCTGGTATCTGCGTTATTCGCCCAGGTTTCAATGGCATTTCTGCCCCAGTCGCTCAGGGTCTGCTCATAATATCTCCAATCCTGCAAGGTGGGAAAAGTCGAATCATAGGCGCCTAAATTCATGCCGCACATAGAGATCCGATCAATGCCATCCGGGTTGTTGAGCAGATAATCGGTCAGCTTGGGATATCCGTCCTCCCAGTTAAAAGTCAGACCCTCTTTTCCAAAATTCATATATTCCAGTCCCTTGCCGCCAAAGAAGTTATCCAGCCACTTTAAGCTGCCCTCCGGGTTCTTGTTGGCAGTGGTGATCGCAATACTGGTCGCGGTGGTGCTGTTGGCGTAATCGGGAATAAACACGTTCTGATCCCCATGGGGGCCTTTCAGGAAAGGAATGCCTTCCACCTTTCTTGTGCCGTCATTCATGTTGGTCGAATACATCGTCGGCTGGAATGTAAACACAAACCCCGACTGGTCGCCCATCATCTTCGCATCCATCTTGGTGCGGTCGTTAATCAAAAAGTCTACATCGATCAGCCCTTCGCGGTAAAGCTTTGCGATGTACTCCATTCCCTCTTCCATTCTGTCATCCAGGATGCCGTAACGCACCTCTCCATCCTTGACATAAAAACTATAGTGCGTTCCAAATGCCCATAAAAGATTTCCGATTCCAAAGGCGGGGTTGTCCATCAGACTGCCGGTCATGGGGACCTCGTCTGCCTGGCCGTTTCCGTTCGGATCCTGCGTCTTAAACGCCTTCAGCACTTCATACAGTTCATCCGTATTTGAGGGAACATCCAGTCCCAGCTTATCCAGCCAGTCTCTGCGGATCTGCGGACCGAGGTACACATTCAGTTCCTTATCTGCCCGAATAAAGGGAATGTAGAAGATGCTGCCGTCGTCCTCGGTATATTGCTTTTTAATATCGGGTCTTTCTTCATTAAATGCTTTCAGGTTGGGCATATTATCATTGATTTTATCCTGAAGAGGTACGATAATATCATCCTCTGCATACATCCGGGCGCCCCCTGAAACCTGCCGCCAGTTATACACGATCATATCCGGCAAAGAACCGGAGGCAATCAGCAGATTAAATTTCTCATCCCCGGCTCCCTCAGGCGGATGCTGCCAATCCACATGAACGCCGGTCATCTCCTCCATTAACTGAAAGGGCAACATATCATTGGCGTCTTTGGCGCCGGCCGACCGTGCGTGGCTGCCGAGGGGCGCAAATATCTCCAGCGTCTCCGGCATCTCGCCGGAGGATGCCGTCTTATCGATTCCTTTGTCCTTTCCGCATCCCGACAGGGTCACCACAAGCGAAACCCCCAATGCAGCACATAGCCATCTGTTTTTCTTTTTCACCATATTCTCCTCCTTGATTGAAAATTGAATTTTAAAAAGCGGTAAATCACCTCTTACCTCGTACTTACGTTATAACATCTGCCGCCTCCTTTTGTCTATCAGCTTTTTTTGACTTATGTGCTCAATTTGCGCCTATTTTTTATAAACGGCGTATTTCCCATAAAAACGTATGGTTTCAGCACCGCAAATTCTGTCTTTGACGTAATAAGAATGCAAAATCGGCGGCAAAACGGGGGTGAAAAGGAGCGGTAAAATAAGCGCTGGAAAAAAATGTTATTGCAAAAATAAACCAAATATGTTATAGTTTTATATCAGAAATTTAAGGGTCGCGGCGGCGGCAAAAGGATCAAATGGGATAGGGGGAAAACGAATGCATCGGGCAGAATCTTTTCGGCGGTTGTTTTGGTCGTATTTAATTATCATCATCGGCCCTATTGTGATTGTCGGTGCCGTGGCAGTGTCACTCTTCTTTGGCCGTCTTGCCAATCATGCACAGGCTCTCAACGAGAGTATACTGCTGCAAACCCAAAGCACCATAGACTCCTTTTTTGAAAACGCAGCCAGCGTTGCCTTCGGCATCAGCCGAAACGAGGACGTGCAGCATTTAATCCGTTACAGTGACCAGCTCAGTACAGACGCCATGGATTACTACTACGCCCGCAAGGAGCTGGCAATGCAGGCGTCCGGCAACGGTGCGATCAAATCGGTGGGGGTCTTTCTGCCCCGAAGCGGAACCATTTTGGACAGTGACCTTAATTATAGCGTTGAGGAATATTTTAACCAATATCTGCACGATACCGCATACGATCTCTCCTGGTGGCAGGAGTTGTTCAGCAGCGGCGCCGACCGGGCATTTTTTGCCGCCAGCCGAAACGGGTTTGAGCGGCAGCCCGACTACGTGGTCTACTGTCAGCCCCTGCGGTATGCCGACCGGCAAGGCGGCAGCGTTTTTCTGATGGTGTTTAGCTTTGAACGGATTTTAGAGCGGCTGTACCCCTTTTCGGACGCCGCAGCACCGGCGGATCGCGGCATGGCGCTGGTGCAAGAAAACGGTCAGCCCGTTTTAAGCACGGCCGGCTTTGACGCGACGGTGGATATGAGCCGGCTTTCCGGTTCGTCCGGCTCTTTTCGGGATGGCGTGGACACCGTGATTTGGCGTGGCTCCCAAATGGCGAACATGAAATACATCTATGTATTTCACGGCAGCAATCTCAGCGGAAACGCAGATTGGTTTGCCGGGTTGTTTTTATTGCTTCTGCTGCTGTGCCTGGGCATTAGCTTAGCGCTTGCCCGGCGGAGCTTTCAACGGCTGCAGCAGCCGATTTTGCAAGTGTTTGACGAAAATGATGCGCTCACCGAGAGTCTGCGCCGCTATGTAGACAGAGAGCGCGACCAGACGCTGATCAATCTTCTTTTGCATATGCAGAAGGACACGGAGGGACTGCAGCACAGTATGGGACTGACCGGCAAAAAGATTCGGCTGGCTCTGCTGGGCGTGGATAACACAAAGTGGCTGGATACCGGCGGTCTTGGCGAGAGCGGCTGGGCGCAGATTGCCGAGGCGGCCAGGACGGTACTGGATCGGTGGGACGGCTCCTACCGACTGGTACAAATGTCGGACAACTTAGCATGCGTGCTCAGCTATGACCGCGACGACGGGATTGACGCACTTTGGCCGAAAATCATTGGGGCGTGCGAAGAACGCGCTCTGACGGTTAGTGTGGGAATTGACAGCCAGGACACCGATATGGAACATTTGTGGTATGCCTATAACAATGCGGCGGTTGCGCTCTACTGCGCGGTGCGAAAGCATCCGGGACAGGCGGTGCGGCTGGATCAGATTCAAAATGATGAGGGCGAAAAAATCTTTTACTCTGTGGAGCAGGAAATGGCTCTGATGCGGAATATCAAAAACGGCGAGCTGGAGCTGACCGAAGAACTGCTGGGGCAGATATATAACACCCATTTTCGGGATCGGTATTTAAGTCCCAGCTCGCTTACCTGCCTGATCTCCGCCATGGTGCAGCTTTTATACAAGCTCATTGACAACATTTTTGATCAGGATGCGGTGGAGAACAGCAAATACAGACGGGTTTGCCACAATGCACTTCATAACCCCAATGCCGAGAGCGGCTTTGAGATTGTGCGTCAGTGCTGCCTGGCTCTGTGCCGGCGTATGGCCGGCGTGGACAGAAACGCCATGCTGCATCGGCGGGTGAGCAGGTTTGTCGAAGAAAACTATATGAACCGTGATCTGTCTTTGCAGGATCTGGCGGATTATATGGGGCTGAATTACTATTATCTCAGCCGGCAGTTTAAGAATATTGTCGGAGACAATTTTACCACCTATCTGACCGCCTTTCGCATGGAAAAGGCCAAAGAAAAGCTGGCGCAAAAGGACATTTCCATCAAACAGGTGGCGGCAGAGGTAGGCTTCTCGGACAGCAGTTCTTTCATCCGCGCCTATAAAAAGTATTATCACAGCACACCGGGGGCATCCTAAAATACAAAGGCACAAATCCCGGATTTTGAAATTTCGTTTTAAAGATGTCCGAATAACTGATATCAGATTACGAAAAAACGCACAGGGTTACTGCCTGTGCGTTCTTTTTTCAGTAATTTCATTTCGTTCGATTGGGCGAAATCCCTCTTGCTTTTTATAAAAAGGGCTTCATTCGTTCGATATTGCTTTGTTCCCGTTTGATCTGATTTTCAGCAAACTCCCTGACCTCCTGATCCTCGCTCTGATAGTCATGCAGCTGCTTTGTCAGTTTGGTGATTCCCATGGTGCTGCCCTTAATCACCATTTCGGCCAATCTCGAATCGGTCGGATCCATCATGGATTCCATTCTGCCGGTAACATTAGCCATGGTCTTTGACATGGGGCGTGCGTCCTTGCCGACCGATCCGCGCTCGGCAAGCATTCTGTCGCTGGTCTCATATGCCTTGGTATAGCCGTCAATCTGCGTCCGTATCGCGTCAGAAAACCGGTCACTGTGCGAAAGCTCTAAAACGTGTCTCAGACTGTCCCGTGCCATATCCGCGTTTTGATGAATATGATTTAAAAGCTCTACGTCCTGCAGCATACGATCCCTCCTATTCCATTGTTCTGCCCAAAAATCCGGCTGCCGCCTCAGCCAGCTTGCTTTCCACCTCACCGACACGGCCGCCGGCATTTGCCAAAAAGATCACAGAACCGATGCTGTCCCCTTCAAATACAATCGGTGCAACCACACCGGCGCCATACTGATCGCTGCCGTCCAGAATCTGTATGGTTTTATCCCCGGAACCCGCCAAAAACACCGACTTTGACGCCATAACCCGTTCCAGATCCCCGGACACCTTTTTCTCGCGCAGTTCTTTTTTGGGGGCGCCGGACACCGCAATGACGTTATCTTTATCCGTGATGCACGCCGGGATTCCGGTGGTTTTTGACAGGGATTCTGCATACTGTGACGCAAACTCGCCAAGCTCGCCGATGGGAGAATATTTTTTAAAGATCACCGTGCCGTTGCTCTCTGTATAAATCTCCAGCGGGTCGCCCTCACAGATGACATTGACACAAACCGACCGGCACCTGGCATTTACCGCCGCCTTCCTCCGCCTCGGCAAACGAATATGATTAAAAACGGTATACAAAAGCGGCCTTGATTAAGACCGTTTTTGTAAGTATTACCGTTATTTTTGCAGATGTATGGATTTCTTAAAAAAAATGTGCTAAAATAAAAACAACCCTTTTTATGGAGGTGTACATAGTGGAAAACAATATACAAATATTTGAAAATAAAAAAATCCGTACCGCGTGGGACAGCGAGCACGAAGAATGGTATTTTTCGGTTGTCGATGTTGTATCTGTTCTGACAGACAGCGTCGACGGCAGAAAGTATTGGAATAAGCTGAAACAACGGTTAAAAGACGAAGGAAATGAAACGGTGACAAATTGTCACCAGTTGAAAATGATCGCCGCAGATGGGAAAAGGCGTTTAACAGATGTTGCAACAACAGAGCAAATTTTGCGAATCATACAGTCAATACCATCGCCCAAAGCGGAACCTTTTAAACAATGGCTTGCACAAGTCGGCGCCGAAAGAATTGACGAAACCATCGACCCGGAGCTTACGATAGACAGAGCACTTGCAACGTATTTAAAAAAAGGCTATACAAGGGAATGGATCAATCAACGCTTACAAGCGATTCAGGTGCGAAAAGAACTCACAGACGAATGGGATAACCGCGGCGTTAAAAAAGGAATTGAGTATGCCATTTTGACCGATGAAATTACAAAAGCATGGTCGGGAATAACAACACGCAAATATAAAGCGTTAAAAGGCCTAACGAAAGAAAATTTGCGTGATAACATGAGTACGCTCGAACTGGTGCTGAACATGCTTGCAGAGGCAACGACTACGGAATTTTCAAAAGAAATGAAACCGGCATCGTTTGAAGAAAGCCGTGAAATTGCAAAGCAAGGCGGCAAGGTGGCCGGTGACGCTCGCAAAAACATTGAAGCAACCACGAAAAAACCTGTTATTACCGATCAATCCGCTGCCGAATTAAACAGAATTGTCGCCGATCTTATCCCCGATATTGCCAACGATGCCGATACGGAAAAATAAAAAACCGTGATATACCTGTCATTTGAGACAGAATCTATCACGGTCAATTGCGTATTTTATAAAGCCATTATTTGTACACCCGAAACCCGTTTCCGACGATCTGCGTTGACTCCGAAAAAATGATAAACGCAGTCGGATCCTTTTCCTGTACCCGTTTTTGAAAACTCTCTGCCTCGGTTTCCTTTAAGGCGCACATTAAGACTGTTTTATTCTCCATCGTATAGCCGCCCGTTGCGCGAACGATGGTAACGCCGCGCGGCGAATTGGACACAAGATATTTTGCCAATTCCTCACCGCAGTCCGTGACGACAAACGCCAGCTTTGAAATATTCAACTTCCGTATCAGCCAATTGATTGCATAAGAGGATATCATAAGCGCGAGGATTCCGTACAGTGCAAGCTCCACCCGGCCGAACACGGCAAGCGATACCCCGATTACCGCAGCGTCTACCATCAAAAGCAAATTCCCGATTTTGATATGCGGAAAAAAGTATTGCAAAAGTCTGCCCAGGATATCCGTGCCGCCGGTCGATGCGCCCTCCGCCAATGTCAGTCCGATCCCCACACCGTACAGGATTGCGCCAAACACAGAACCCAAAAACACATCGTCACAAATACTTGGGAGATACGAGAACAATTGCACAAACACCGTTGTAAGCAATGCCCCGATCAGTGAATTCAGCACAAACGACTTACCCAAAAACCGCAGTGCCGCGGCCAGCAGCACCACGTTGATTACGGCGTAGGACAGTCCCGGCGCAATACCGAGCGTATGAAATAAAATGGTCGAAAATCCCGAAACGCCGCCGCTAACAATTTTATTCGGTATGTAAAATTCACTGACCGCAAAGCCCACCATTGCCGTCCCAAAAACAATGACCGCATACTTTTTTATCATTTTTTGCAATTTGATTTCCTCCGATCATGCAGGTATCCGTCCCGCGTGCCGCTTTCGTCCGTGAGACAGGATACGAAATCGCCTACAAAATAATCTTTTGCACCGTCTCTCCCTTGATGTCCGCGACAGAAACCATATTATCACAAATTTGAATTTTTGGCAAATCATTCCCCTTATTTTTAATCCGATCAATTGTAAACACGGCGGCAAAAATGTAAACGCCCCTTTTCAGCGATTCCTTGGTTTGATACATCGGATATGCCGCAAGCGGCGCATATAAATGATAGTTCGGCTGTATTCCGGCGGCGATATACTCGATATCCGCCGTTGCTGCGGCACTGACCGATGAATACAATTCCCTGTTTTCAACCGTAATCCTATCTTTTGTTACGGTGACCGGACGGTAATCGTCCCATCTGCCGAGGCTAAAACCTCCCTCGCTGACACAGTAGGGCTGACTCAGCGTCACCTTATGGATTCTCACATGCGACACGCCGAGCGGCAGAATCCATGTCTCGATTGTGGTATTTGCATCATTGGAAAACGGCGTATGTATGGAGTGTAAAAAATCCCCGTCATAGCCCAAATCCTCAAATCCAAGACGGTGCGACGTCATAGCCCTGTCTGCTGTCGTGAGTTCTATCATACTGTCACGGCTGACCACATCGGGCACACCGCATCCAAATCCGCTTGCCGAATGGTACGCAAACTTTCCGTACCAGCTGCGCATGTCCCCAAAATGGTGAGAATGCATGTGATCCTGATAATACTGCGTGGTATTATTATACATCGTCACCATGCCATTGCTGCCGGAGAACACAAGGTGAATATCCCCGTGCGTCGGCTTTACCAAAAAATCGCCCTTTTCAATCGGCAGTTTTGCCCTATCCGTCTGCCAGAACGGATGATCGCCATCCATTAAAAGGGATAAAAAGCTCTTGCAGCACCAATACGCGCCGCCGTCTGAGGTATATCCCTCTACCACGCCATAGGCCTGATACAAATACCCCTCCGGCAGGATTCCGCAATCCTCCAATTTACAGTTTTCTTTAAAATATGCGATATTCTTTGCCAAAATTCTTCCGGCAAGACCGGGATCAATGTCGCAGCCGGCCATCACCGCAACCGGAAACAGGCTTGACGCCGCAAAACGGTAGCTCAGCGACCGACCAAACGGCACCTGTGCGCCGTCTGCGTCAAACCAGTGGGTATAAAAGTCCAAAAATTTGTTGGTTCGCCTGATGTATTCTGTCTTATGTTTTTCATAATCCGTAAAGCTTTCGTCCGCGATCAGCGTCCAAAGCAGCGGATACATGTGCAGCGACCATGCCTCGTAATAGTCAAATCGGCCAAATGCGCCGTCTGCGTACCAGCCCTCTCCCAGATACAGTTTATCCAAAAAGTCAAGCCCGTCCCTCAGCATTCTCTCCGTCTCCGAAAAATCATAGCCCAGACGCTTTAATACCGTCACCGCAAATAACGGAAACCAATAGTGATTGTTCGGCCAGGAGTGGTCAAAGGCGGAAAGCGCCATCTGATATAATGCATTGGCGTATCGGTCACGCTCCGCCTTTTCGATCGGATCCCAAAGTTGTTTTCTGGCAAACCAGATTCCGATCAAAAGCCCTGCAAGCTCGGTGATATTTTGGTTCTCATAAGAATATGCACCAAAATATGGTTTGTAGCTTTTCCAGCCGGTTCCGTCCTCCGCAAAGCCCCTGCGCAGCACACTGCGCATATAGTCTGAAACCGAGACGCGCTTACCGTCTACGGTAAGATACAACTCCTCTCCCTGCGCAAGGATGGGCGCCAATCCCCAAAACGGACGGCAAAAGTTTTCCAAAAATGCCGGTATGTATCCAACCGCGTCCGGCTTTAACGCATATTCACCGTTTTGCATGCGCTTTGCGTTCCGCTCCATCAGCGGAATACAGATATCAATGGCGTATTGTTTGATTTCTTCTCGTGTCAGCATTTTTTTGCTCCTTTTATTTTAATCCAAAGCCCTCATCGTTTTTTTCGTAACCGTATACTCCCTTAAACTGCGTGTCTGCCGGTCCGACCGACAGCCAATGACGTCTGATTTTTTGATTTAAATCAATCTCGCACACCGCCGGTACGGTATGCTGCCCGCTCTGCGCCAAAATTTTCCCCGACGGGTCTACCACCCTTGCCGGCGCCCAGCCGTGACGGTTTTCCATATTCCATCCGCATACTGCAAAATATACGCCGGTGTCCATCGCCCGTGCCGAAAATTTTTCCGCAGCATCACCGGCGCTTGCAATAAATACAATTTCCGCACCGTTGTTTACAATCTCCTCTGCCGTCTGCGGAAAGTAGTGGTCAAAACAGGTTAAGATTCCGATTTTGCCAAAATCCGTTTCAAATACGGGATAGCCCTTTCCGGGTGACATCCCCAACTCGTATTCCGTTACCGTCAACTGATTTTTTCGGTACTTTCCGACCGTCTCGCCGCCACGGCCGATCAGAATCGAGGTATTATAATACTCGCCCTCATCGTATTCATGAAAGTTATAGATGATGTACGTGTGATACTCTGCCGCCTTTTTCCGCATCAGGGTACACATCGTTCCCTCGGCTGTTTGCGCCGCCTCCTTAAGGCTCATGCCGGTCATGCGCTCATACATGCACTCACTCAGCACAATCACGTCCGGGTTTTCTCTTCCGGCGTTGTCAACCGCCTGTGTGATTGCCGCAACATTGGAATCAACCGTAATCGGATTGGCATATCCCGGCGCAATGTATGCCATCGCCACTCTTACCTTTCGTTCCTTTTTCGGTGCACATTCTGTCAGGGTCGGCTGCCGCCACAGAACCTCTCCGCCATAGCCTTTCAGCCACAGCTCCAGCTTGAATCCGCAGCCCTCCTCCGGCACCGCAACAACTTGAGAAAACGAAACATGACTGCCCTCTCTCTTCACGCTTTCAATATGCTCGCGGATGATCATACTGCCGTCCGCACGGCATATCGTAAAGAGCGCATAAATATCATTGACCTTTGCCTCCGTCACCGCCTCTGCCGTTAAGGCATAGCTTTTTCCGCCCTCGGTTTGAATTTCGCTCACCCACTTTCCGATACCGAACTTTCCCTGCGGCAGTGAGATTTTCAATCCACCCGATTCTTTGGAAAATACCGCCGTCTGCCTTATCTCCGGCATTTCGGGTTTCCATGCGTCCGTGTGAATCAATGGAAACATATTTTGATTCATTCCTTACACGACCTTTCCATTGGATTGTTTTTCAAAGCCGCCTAAAAATGTATGAAAATCCCGAAGCACATCGTCAAAGTCAAGCGACAGCGCTTTCAGCTCCGGCCGCCAGGCAGTCTCCCACTCCAGCGATAAATACCCGTCATAGCCATTTCTTTGCAGCAAATCAAGGATTTTATATAGCGGCAGCTCTCCCTCGCCAAGGCGCGTATAGCGAAAATCGTGCCACATAGGGTCATGGCGGTTTACGCCATCCTTGATGTGCACATGCGCAATACTTTTGCCGATCTGTTTCCACGTCTCCTCCACCGTCTCTCCATCCTCAATCGGATGAATCACATCCCAGATGATCTTTAAGTTTTCCTTATTCACATCCTCTAAAAGATGTTTTAACACCTTGCCGGCCGCAAATTCGTTATGGGTTTCTACCCAAATTTCAACTCCTTTACTGTTTGCATCATCGCACAGTTCTTTTAACGCCCTTACGATGCCGTCATAATCAGGCTCCGGCTTGTCGGGATTGACGCGCGCGGCGAAATAACCGAGAAAGACACGGATTGCCCGGCAGTGCAGTGCCGCGGCACGGTCAACCGCCTGCCTTGCCGTCTGCATCGCGGTCTCATCATATCCGGCAAAGCATGCCGAGCTTCCCAGATCCGTTATCACAATTTTGTTTTTGTCAAACTCCGCTTTCATTTTTTGAAGGTCATTTTCATCGGTCAGGCCAAAAACGCTGCCGTTTTCACCGAGCCGCACCTCCACGCCGGTCATGCCATACGCCTTGCAAGCCGCAATGACCGATCGATCATTAAAATCCATACATGCAACGGTACTGAATCCTTTATGAAACATATGTTCACCCACCTGCAATTTTATTTTTTTCTGTCTTAAAATCAGCCGCCCACCGTCATTCTTGCCGCCGTCTCCCGGTCGATCTCCAGCGGCATCTTCTTTCCGTCTGAGTAGAGCATCAGATTATCGATCAGCCGCATGGTGATGATCGGCCGCCGGTCGATGGTCGGCCCTGCCATATGCGGCATACAGTATACGTTTTTGAGCTTTCGAAGTTCGCTGTCCGCTTTCATTGGCTCGTCATAGTAGACATCAAGTACGGCGTCAAACCGGTTTTCTTTCAGTGCCTCGATCATCGCCGGTTCATCGACGATTCTTCCTCGCGCCGTATTTAAAAACAGCGCCCCGTCTTTGATGCGTTTAAACTGCTCCGCACCGATCATTCCCCGTGTTCTTTCATTCATGGCAGAATGGAGGGTGACAATATCACATTGCAGCGCCTCTTCTAAGGGTACTTGCTCTGCATGGTATTCCTGAAGGATTGACGGATCAACCGGGTAGGACGAATAAATCTTTATCTTTACCCCAAACACCCGAAGCTTTTTGACCAAAAAGGCTGCGATCGTTCCAAAGCCGATGATGCCGACCGTTCTGTCAAGAAGTCCTTTGGAGTAGTCATCCTTCTCATGCCAGCCGCCATTTTTAATACGGTATACATAATCCGGCAGTTTTCTCAGTCCCATCAGCATATAGGCGATGACGCCCTCCGCAACCGATTCCGCATACATCACGTTGCCGCTGAGTACCCGAATCCCGTTTTCATAAATATCCGGCGTCACTAAACTCCCAACACTGCCGCCGGTATGTACAATCAGCTTGACATTGCTTTCCTTTACCATGTCATAAGAAATCTGCGGATGTCCCCAGCCGGTCATTACCGCATCGCAATCCTTAATCTGCTCGGCAAACTGCTTGGGCGTTACCATCTCCTGATACGGAGAGTATTTTATCCGGACTCTCTCCTCCATATATTTTTGCACATTTTGATCGATAAACGTATCAAAAACTCCGCTTTCTTTTGGTATGGACACAAAAACCTTCATAGCCTCTATCCCCTCTCTTTATGATTGGTTTTATAAAACAAATGGGGGTTGTTTTCACAACCCCCGTTTATCAGTATTGCTCCAAAAACGCGGCCAGCATTGCCGCAATCTTTTCATGTCCCCGATCGTTGGGGTGCAAGCCGTCCGGACAGAAAAGCTCTTTTTGAATCGGAATATTCGGCTGAATCCCAACCCCTGCATATAAATCCACAACCGGGATCGAAAAATATTCCGCCATCTCGCGTATCACATCGACATAACGCCGAAACACCTCGCCGGAAAGCGTACTTTTATCAAGCTCATTGCGCCGATGCAGCGGCGTCATAAAAATAATCGGCTTATCCGGGTATTTTTCAATCAGCCCCTTCATCAAAAGATGCAGCGCGCCGTAAAAGGTTTGTGGCGTATCATCGCCGAACGTGCCGATCGGTGCGTTGCCGTGTCCAAAATCGTTGGTTCCGCCAAACACAACCACTGCGTCCGCATCGTCCGTCATGTCTTTGAATCTTTCGACAAACGCATTTCCGTACGGTTTGGGATCGATACCGACGTATTCGGCAATCCTTGTTCCCTCAATGCCATAGTTATTGGCCGCCTTCAGTCCGTACCGTACCTTGATCAAATTGAGATAAATGTTGTCAGCAGCGCTGACACCCACGCCTTCCGTAATGCTATCCCCTAAAAAATGGATGACTTTATTCTTCAGCTCCATTCCGGCTTCCCCCTATCAGTCCTCATACATCATTGCCTCTTTGATTTCTGCGTATCTTGCGCGGATAAACACAGTTTTTCCCGGCATCAAATCTGTTTTTTCCAATTTTTCGATCGTTCCACGCTTGTGATAAAGATAAACCGTGCTGACAGAAGCCGTACTGAGCAACGCCCGATTTTCCCCGTAACGCAGCACAACACGGTTGTTTTCATAATCAACATACTCCAGGGTTCCCGCAATCAGAGTGTCCCGATTATATGCGCCGCCGCTGCACAATCCGTCATAATCGGCATCGTTGGGCCGATACAACAGGTTGATTACGGCCATCTCTCCGTCATCATTCGCAGCATAACGTATCATATCGCCTTTTTTGACGCCCTTGTCCGGCATTGCACCGTCCTTTACGGCAAAGCAAAGCTCAAAGCCGTCAACCATCACCGCAACCGTATCACATGGCATACCGTCGGCGTTCAGACCCTTTCCGACGTCACTGACCGGATATGCCGGCGAATTTGTCGATAATCTGTTGATATTATCATAAAGCACCATCACCGGCGCACTGCCGGTTCTTGATACATCATAAAAGTACAGGTTTTTATAGCTATTGTCACTCTGGAGGCTATTGACCGATTTCAGCTTTACCTCGTCCATATCGATATCACTGTCGCCGTATTTTCCCGGAACAACAAAGATATAGGTGCTTGCATTCAAGGAAACCTCCATATCAAACGCGCTGAGCGGTGTGCGGAACGTCCCGGATGCCTTTTGCAGCGACAGCCGAAAATCGCCGTTTTCAATCGCCGTCTCTTCTTCCTTCGACCAGCGCGTCACCTTTTTTGCAGTGTCTAAAACCCTTATTTTTCCCTCCGGGTTAACGCGGTAGCTGACAAGCTGCGGCAAGAAGCCGTTTTCGCCGTTCAGTTCAGCTGCATCCACAACATCTTTTGCCGCCATTCGCTCCCCGTTATAGACTACCTTGCTGCAAAGCGTAAGCTCGACCCAGCGACCCTTATCGGTAAAGATTTTTGCGGTAAATCCGTCAATCCCGGTCGGTCTGATTTTGTAAAGATACCCGTATACCACATAGTTTTCAAGGTCGGCAAAGACAATTTTGCCGCTGAATGCAAACCGAAATGTCCCATAGCCGGTGATATTCGGTTCAATGTAACCTTTTTCAAACCTTGCCGTGGTATCCTCCACCGTGATTTCCTCTTCATCGGAAAATACCACACTGCCCGTCACGCTCTTTCGGCAAACATACGCCTTTACCACCGAAACGCCCCTTTCCGTATCAGAGGCCGCAACCGATATTACATCATCAATTTTTAAATCGGAAACCGCAACCGGCTGCCCGTCCAAGAGTAGCTGCACGATGCGCTCATTCTCCCTGTTTTCCAGTTCGTACACTTCGCCATCGGAGCGGCCAAAGATTTTATTGGAAACCGCGTCCACACCGCGAATCACAATGTGCTGATAAGACACAATGCTCACCACATCGGCAACCGAATCGTTATCATTGTCAACCAGACAGATGCTGCCCGTCAGCGTATCGGTCTTGATATCCGAAAACTTTTTCAGCTTTCCGTTATACAAAAATGAAGCAGACCGATCAATCGCCTTTTTCATCTGTTTTCCGCGCGCATCGGTATAGGTCAGCCGCATCTCTTTCAGGCTTTCAAGGTCGTCGGTATCTACCGTAAACACATCGTCCTCACTGCAATCCGTCATATAAACCATGCTATATATGCCGTTGTTTTCTTTATAGTAATAGTCCACGTTGTGTCCGATCCGGTCAAAGAATGCCGCATCGGATTGGTAATTGACATTGTCAATCCGCACATTGCCCCACTTGCACCCTGTTGATGCATAGATTGAGGTAATCGGATTGGCCTCGACAATGCCGGTGCCGTACCTGATTGAAAACGCAGCCGTCAAAAGCGGCTCGCGCTGCCGATATTTCACGGTATCGCCAAATCTCTCCGGCTCCATCACATTGGTAAACAGCGCGTGATACATCATCGTGACAAGATCGGCATTTGTCAGTGCATCCTGCGGCGCCCCCTTTACGCCGGTACGGATACCGATGCGGTTTGCCATCACCTCCGGCGTGATGTTCCCCTCTTTGGCTATTCTGCCATAGCCCAAAAGGTTGACCAGCATCTGCATGGCATCGGCCACCGTTGCCTGATCTTTGAGCCGCAGCGCCCCGCTATCCTCTGTCAGATACCCAAGCGCATAGGCCGCGGCAACATCATCGTAAAACTCCGACTCCCCTGTCACATCGGTATAGGGAGGATGACTGCTGTCTGCCGCAACCATATCTGCCGTATAGCCGCTGAGTCTGACAACTCTTTGAATCAGTTCGCCGCGGCTGAGCGTTGCGGCATAGTTTTTTATGGTTCCGTCTGCCGCCCCCACGGCTGTCATGACTGTATGATACTTTTCTGCCTCGGCATATGCCTTTGTATCAGCGTCCACAGAGTCGGCCGCCGCCGGCACGGACACAAGAAGGCTCAGCATGGCAATCCATACCGCGATGGCAGCGATCCGTTTTTTCATATTCATCATCCTTTCCGGTTGTCTAAGACTGCTTCACGTTTTTTGCCATAACGGCAATCATCTTTGCCGCCTCTGCTCGGACGGCGTTATCATGCGGCCTAAATGTCCCGTTTTCATCTCCGTTGATGATGCCTGCCGCCTGCAGCGCCGCCACGGCATCCTTTGCATAAGCATCAATATCCGCACCGTCTGAAAATCCGTTTCCGTCCCCGGCAGCTTTCATCTCGATGCCGCATACCTGCGCCGCACGGTACAAAATTGCGGCAATCTCCTGACGGGTGATATTTCTTCCCGTGCCAAAGCGGTTATCCTCGTACCCCTGAATGATCCCTGCTGCATACGCCGATGCGACATAGGGATAATACCAATCCGATTCGCTCACGTCCGAAAAACTGCACGCTGCGCCGGAATTTTGCATTTGTAATGCACCAACCACCAATTTTACAAATTCTTCTCTGGTAATCGAATCTCCCGGCCGGAACCGCTGATCCACCGCCGGTGAAATCACCGCCGCTTTGTATAAAGCATCAATGTATTCTTCTGCCCATGCATAATCGGCAAGATCGGTAAAAGGCTTGCTCTGCGGTGCAGACTCTGAGGGTTCCACCTCGACTGCGGCCGGAAAGCTGTTGTTGCTGCTGCCGCCGCCAAGACTGCCGCCTCCGCCACCGCCGCCTCCGCCGGACGGCGTCTGCGAACCGCCATCCTTTGGTATTGCCGCAGCAAATACCGTCCGAAAGCCCTGAATCGTTGAAAACGGTGCGCTTTGCATGATAACCTTACAGATACTGTTGCGCTGCGCCTCGTCCTTTGCCGCATAGACGCTGTACGCGGACACACCGTGCAGCAAAACATCCTTGTTCGCCGTGATATATTCGTCCGCATCCGTCCAGTCTTTAAGATTCAGCTTACCGATCAAATCCTGCGCCTTTGTGACAATCTCCGAAACATCGGCATACTTCCAGCCGGCTGCCGGCTTTTGCTCGTATAGCCACAGCGCCGTATTGACAAACTCATCTTCCGACAGAGCTGTCAGTTCCATCTCCTTAGCGTATTTTTGCAGCGCTGCCTTTTCGGCTGCGGCCGATGCCGCTTGGTTGATTTCACGTTCGATATCATCGCGCATCTGATTGCTCAAATAAAACACAGTGCAGGCTGTCTTTTCGTCCGCGCCGCGGCCAAAAACCTCTGCCCTGTAGATTCCTGTTTCGGCCGTTTGCGCCATAACCACGGCATATGCAAACCCGCCGTCCGCGTTTTCTTTGATCTGGTTAAGGTTTACGATCTTTCCCGTCGGGTCACAGAGCTTTACCGTCACCGCACCGCTTGCCGAAAGGCCGCTCTTTCCGCTGATCACAATACTGTCGCCGCTCTTTTGAACCTCAGCATCGATCCGACGCTTTTCCATCAGGCCGATTCTGTCCAATACCGCCTGTTCAAATTTTTCTTTAAAATCCGTCACAGACCCAAACGGCTTTTTGGCAACAACCGCCTCGTTCACCGCGTTGCGATCTTTGGATTTCATTCTTTGATACGGTACATAGGCATCGCATTTTCCAAGCAGCACATTGTGCTCCCCGGTTAAAAGACTGCCAAGACCATTCGCAGACACCGTCTGCAGCTGCGCAAACACGGCCTCACTCTTTCGGGCAATTGCCTGTATTTCGCTGAATGTGAGCGTCTTTACGCTTGCGGCGTGATAGAGCATCTCCGCCGCAACGCTTACCTGAAGATCCGTAAAATTGTTGATTCCTAAGATTTCTGCCTCGGCACGTATCAAGGCATCTGCCTCTTTTGCAGACGCCGCCGCATTGATACCGTTTTCAATCTTTTCGGCCTCCTTGCCGCTCAGATAGTATGCATCAGTGACAAACGGCTGCTTTGCACCGCGCGCCATAACGGTGATACTGTAACTGCCGGAACTGTCGTTTTCACCCAGCGCCGTCATGTACGCAAAGGTTCCGTCATCGTTTACATCGATCTGATTTAAGTGCACCGTCTCGCCGGCCGGGTTACAGATTTTAACCGCCGCGTTTCTGATCGTTGAGAGACATCCGCCGCCGGTAATCATCACATTGTTGTCAACAATCTCGGCCTCGGCATACAAGCCCTCCGACGCCGCACGGACAGCCTGAAAGCATATCATGTTTATCATCAGCAAAACCGCCATGATATAGGTCACAAATTTTTTCATTGCTTACACTCCTTGATTGTCCCTGCGTTTATTTGACCTCTCCGTAATTTCCATAGGTATACATTCCGTTCTCGCTATTCCACAAAAAGGCGCGCACATAGCAGTTTTCATAAGAATCCGCGCTGACCTCTGCGGAAAAATCCTTGGTCTCGCCTGCACCGACCGTCACGGTGCCGCCCAAGCCGAGCGCTTTCATGGCGTTGGTCGTTTTATCATATACGCCGACCATCAGCACGCCCGTCTGTGCGCTTTCGGTGGTATTTTCCGCCGCTGCCGTCACGGTGATTTTTCCGCTCTGCGGCAAGGAATCGCCGCAGCTAAACACATAGTTTCCAATCAAAAGCTCCGGACCGCCGGCCGTAAAGCTGACACGGCAATCCTCACCCAATGTTGTTCCGTCCTCAAACGCCGCGCTGCCGCTTAAGGTCACGGTATACTCTGCATCGCGTGTTAAATCGTTTACAAACACCACATAAATCTGATTGAGTTCGTGATAAACACGGTAGTCCGCCGGGGATTCTAACACGCCGCCGTCACATAAAACCGTAATCTTATCTGCGTAATAATCCTTTTCGAGCCTTAACAGCCGATTTGCCGTAAACACAAACTCCCGGTCGGTCACAGGGATATCGACCATGCCGTCCTTGATTGACGCCTGGATCGTCTCACTCTGTTCCCCAATCGCTGCCGGATTGTCCTTAGAAAACCAAATCTTATCAAAGTAAAGCTCTGTCCCATCGACAAGACCGGTTCCCCAGCCGCCGATGTTAAAGAATAGCTGCACCTCGTCTGTCTCACTGCTCCCGGCAAATTTGGATAAGCTGTACGCACCCACATCAAACTGAACCAGCTTCCAGCCGCTCCAGTTTACCGTGCCCTTGAGCTGATCATATTTATTGACCGTCTTGTCCTGATAAATGAGATTAAACTGCTGGCCGTTTGCCGCCTCGGAATACATCCAGATATTGATGTACTGATATTCAAGCAGCTTTCCGAGACTGTTTTCGCCCGAAAGGGTCGGCGAATACAGATAATTGCTCTTGCCGAGGTTACTCCACCTAAGGCTTGCAGAGGAACCGTATCTTGTCACATCATCTGCGATTTCAATAGTGCCGTTGGACTGCTGCTTCCAGCCGCCGACTTCGCCGGCGGAAAAATCACCGATTACCAGGTCGTCCGCAGCGGCTGCGGCGCTGCCGCCGCAGCACAAAACCGCAGCAGCAACCGCCATCGCCGTAAAGAGAGACCACACTCTTCTCCATCTTGTCATTTTTCATTCCTCCCTGTATTTCGCACTATTGAATCTGTCCCATTTCCGCACTGTAAGGCACAAGACTGTCCCACTGCCATACATAACTCTTTACGGTGTATCCTGCATATGAATCTGCTGTGATACTCTTTTTGAGTGTTACACTTTTTCCCTTCTTTACGGTTACCAGGTCGCCCATTTCTGCCCGGACAAGGTTTCGGCTGCCGTCATATACTGCAACAATGATTCTGGCCTCGGTATCTTCTGCAGTGGCATTGATTAGTTTTGCATTTGCCTGTACGCTGCCGTTTTCCGGGAGCGTTGTCATACTTCCGTCCGCGCCAAAGCTATACGACACATCATAGTGCGCTGCCGTTGTGGTAAAGCTGACCGTCTTTGCGGCATAGCTCTTATTTGCCATATTGATTGGCAACACCGTCACCTGATAGCTTGCGCCGGGCATTAATCCGTTTGTAAACACCACATACAGGTTATTGCCCTCTTGCTGAACCCTATATTCCGATTTTGCAACTTCAGCGCCGTCTAATGTGACACTGACCTTGTCGGAATAATCATTACCTACTATAAAATCTGCTGCAAAATCCGTAAACCCAATTGCTTTTATGACAGAAGATATTTCGGCGCCGGAATCGATGGTACTCGTCATCTCGGAAGAAACCACGCTGTTTTCATCCGACACCCATATGCTGTCAAGATAAAGGGTGTTGCCCTCAATAACCGCCGTGCCCTGACCGCCGATGTTAAACTGCGGCCGTATCGCGTCGGTGGAAGCGGCGGCCTTCGTTACGGCGCCATTGCTTATTTTATCAAACGTGCTGAGCGTCCAGCCGGATATGTCGATCGATATCAGCTGCCAATCATTGACGCCGCCTTGGATACGCTGCTGCCTTGCAACTGCTACGCCGCCCGTCGTACTGTCATAAAAATAGATATTAAACAGCTGATCCTGCGTTCCATCTAAGTACACCCAAAAGCTGATATAGCTCTTCTCCAGCACATCGCCCAGGGTCAATCCGGCAGCGTTTGACGAAACCAACTCGCTTGTCTTTTTACTTTCCGTATAACCGGTATAGGGAATCCATTTCATACTTGTAATGCTTCCCTCTCTCGTCTTTTCCGCTGTCAGCGCGCACTCGCCGATTCCGTTTATGTTCCGGTTCCAGCCATCCGTGCTGTTTTTTCCGAAGTCGCCCAAAAAGGCCGTTTTATCTGCGTAATATTCTCTGTTGTATAAAAAGATGCTGTCCACATATAAAAGCGTGTTGTCAAGCGCCTCAGCGCCGTATCCGCTCGTCTGATACCAAAAATACCAGCTATCGGTATCTTTTGCGTCATCACCGTAATCAGACAGTTTAATATCCTTTTTCAGGTCAAGACTTACCAGCTTCCACCCCGTCCAGTCTATGGTGATTTGCTTGTTTTTTGATTTATTCAGCGTCGCATTGCCAATCAGGATGTTCATCCTTTGACCATTTGCCTTGTCCGAATATATCCATGCGCCCAATTGGTCATAGGTAAAAAATCCAATGCCGCTTAAGCCATCGCGGCGCACTCTGTTGTTGTAAGGGTTACCATCTTTTTTGTGGTTTCCCCATTTCAGTGCAAAATCCTTACCCGACATGGTTACTTCATCACTCTCATAAGGAGCATCGCCTGCAGCGACGTTTTCAGCGTATCCCCATCCCGCAAATCCGTTTTCCCTAGAAAAATCGCCGATCACATAAAGATCTGATTTTGCCGTAAACGAGGATGTGAACGCAGATTCCAGCGCAGTGCCGTCCGCAAAAGGCGCTCCCTCTTTCAGCGTAAAGCTGACAGAGGCATGATCCGGCAGGTTGTTTTTTAATGTAAGATACAATACATTGTGTTCCTGACTGACGGTATAGTCCGTGCCGACCGACAAAGCAGCGTCGTTTACTTTTACTTCGGCGAATGCGTTTAAGCTGTCGCTCCCGTAGGCAAATGGCTTGTTTGCGGTAAAAGCGTACTGCTTTTGCATCTTGCTAACGCCCGTTTCGCCATCGGCAATGCTAAAGGTCACTTCTTCTGTCTGCGATATACTCGCAGGGTTTTCGTCAGAGCACCAAATGCTGTCAAAGTAAAGTACCGTGCTGGGCATTACAGTAGCCTTGTCCTGTCCGACATTTAGGGCAAATCTTATCGAATCCTCCGCTGCCGCCTCCACGTTCGATTTGTTAAAGCTCTTTAGCGTTATATTACTGATATCCCATGAAATAAGCTTCCAGCCGCTCCAGTCCGCAGTAAAAGTTGTCCCCTGATAGCCGGCGCCGCTTTTCTGGTCATAGATAAGAATTTTGAATTTCTGACCATTTGCCGTTTCCGAATAAACCCAAAGATTGACATAATTTTTTGCAACGATATCGCCGAGCTGCTTTCCTTCTGTGTTAAATTCCGGCGACCAGATATAATTGGATGTAACATCAGCAGAAAATCCGCTCCATTGCAGGCTTGAAATCTTGCCGGCTCTTTTTACATCGGCGCTGACTGCCACCGGGGCACTGCCGCCCTGCAGCTTCCAGCCGTCCAATCCGCCCTTTGAAAAATCGCCCACTACGATATCCGTTTCTTCTGCGTATGCAAGGAGGCAAAGACCTCCGACCGTGGTGAAAACCAGCGCTGCCGCAAGCAATAATGAAACCAATTTTTTCATGAAAAACACTCCTTTTAATATATGATTGTTTTATCAACTGAATTTTGTCCGCTAGAATGTGATCGGCAAAGCCGAAGCCTCACACACCGGCGCCAAGCCGCGCCATAAAAATCCACGCAGAACAGCGGCATCATGGCGTACCGTAACCTGCATGGTACGCGAATTTGTACTTTCTTTTCCGTAATCGCTGATATCAATGCCCACCAGTCTGTGATTGGCCGCATACTGTCCGACCTGCATGATGGTGTCCTCCTCCGACACATCCGCATCGGCAGTCACGGTAACGCTTTGCCCTGCACCGGCATGACCGATCACGTTTCCCTTTTGATCAGAAAAATACATCTTTTTCGCCGCCGTCTCGCCTTTGCGCAGCTTTAACGCAATGCTCTCGCCGTCAGAACCCGTAAAGTTAATCTTGATTGCCGTGCCGTCATCGGTCAGCGCCGTACGGTAATCCAGCGATGCCGCGCCGAGCACACGGTCTGTCTGAATGGTCTCCTCCGCCAGCTTATGCGTCGGATCCGATACCACAAGCGATAATCCTTCCGCGGTTTCTTTATACATAAGAATCATCGGTTTTGCCACGGTAAATCCATCGAAGGTGCCCGGCTCCCAGAATACAACGCCCGTTGTTCCGGTGCTCTTGTCATGTACGGCCGAGATTTTATCGGTATTACACAGAATCTCAATGCCGGGATTTTCAGCATACTGTTTGGTCTGTTCCGCCGTCATATTCGGCAGAATGACATAGGCATAACCCTGTCCCTTCGGGCTGACACCGTGATTGAGCCACATTTCAAAAAAGCTCGTCATGCCGGAGGTCTTTCGCATAGTCAGACTTCCTTTTTCCGGGAAGTAATAACCTGCAACGTTCTCCATGCTCACATAAACAGCGTCAGTCGTGGTATACTCTTCCTCGCCCAGTGTGATATCATCACCGTTGACATTGATCTTTTCCGCTGCAACATAGACCGGGTTCACCACCTTTGCCTCCGTACCGCTATATTCGCCGTAAAACGCCGCCTCCGTCAGACTGATCCAGCCGCCGCCGTCAGAGTTTCCATAGCTATCCAGTCTGACGTAGCGCGCACTGCAATTTTTAAGATCAAAGATTTCAAGCCCTTCTGTCTGGCCGCCGCTGTTACCGCTGAATACCTTTGTCCAGGTCTCGCCATCCGTCGAAATATCGATGTCAATCTTCTGGGTTCTCTTGTTACCGTTCTGGAATGCGAACCCTGCCATACCGACCGTCTTTACTTCACCCAGATCGTAGGTAATGTTACATTCGCCCTCGCCGGCCCATTTAGAACCATAATCTCTGTCAATGGTATTTTCGGCCGTATTCTCCGCCTGTGGCGTCTGGGATGCCTCCACAGCTTTGACTTCCAGTTCCTGTGTTACCAGATCCTCCGGGATCAGGCTTTCCATCTTATTGGCCTTTCTGTTTTCGACAATGGTGCGGACGTCGAAACCGTCATTCGCATTGATACCGGCGCCGAGGCATACCACCTCATCGTCAAAACAGAACCATGATTTTTGCGCAACCAGAGTCGAGTTATGCGCCTTAATCACCGCACCGTCGCTTTGCGTAATGTCATGATCCAAATGGAACGCGTTCAGCCTTTGTGCCGCAGTTGTGTATTCGCCGTCGATCGTGGCGCCGCCGACAAAGTCAAAGTCCTTGACAAATGCGTTGCCGGTGTTAATCGTATGTTCATCGCGCTTTTGCGTATCCACTGTGATGCCCGGATATTTATACGGATCCACATTGTTCCAGTAATTAGATGTAAATTGCTTTTGATCATTTTGAAGCATCAGCTGGGTCATACCATCCGAGGTATACCAGCCTGTCAGATTTGCACCGTGAATACACTCATAGTCATAGATACGGCTTGACGACATAGAGATGCCAAGCGCCCAGGTCTTGCGCTGATGCGCAATTTTATCCATGTTATAATAGGTTTTGCTAATATAATAATCCTCTCTCGGCTTTATGTTATCATCCCTCATAATATCCATTATCTGCTGACGCTGGTGTACTGACAGCGTGCTATCGCTGTAATTGGTCGCCTTTTCGGTGATAACATTGTACTTAATGAGCGATTTCATCTTGGCCGCATTTTCACTGTCGGCAAACTCTAAAAGATTCAGTACACCCTTGATAAACTGCTTGCCGTAACCATGGTCGCTGGAAGTCACCGAACGCCCTTTTACGTAGCGAAAGATTGCGCCATCATAGATGATCGGTTCGTACGCGTCATAAATCCAGTCAAAGATATTTTCACGCCTCGGATTTTTAAAGTCAAAACTCGTTCCGCTTATAATAGAGAGAATCGGCCCGGATAATTCAAATTGCTGCATACCGTACTGCGCCGACATCGGGTGCTTGTAATGAAACACATAGGATCCGTCACTGTAAAAGCCTTCTCTGGTCGAAAACGTATCTGCCCAGCTGAAACAGTTATGCAGGCAGCTTACCGCGTCAAGCAAATCTTCTGCGTCCCCGCGCAAGAGGGAAGATCCGATCCAGTTTTTATCGGTATACAAAACATTCATACCGGCGTCAACATGCATCGAGTTATAGCATCTGTCATGAACCCAATACTGGAAGAACGCGAGATAATCCGTTATTTGCTCCGGCGTAAGATAATCCTCTACCAGCATCATGGTATTGGTCAGTATTTGCGGCGTAGCAATCTGCCAATCGTACCAATTAGTCAGCGTATGATCGCGCCACACGGTGCCCGGTTCGTTTTTGATTTCATCATAGCCGTAACGGTTTTCAAACATCCAGTCCAGCGCATACAGAATATCATCCAGCAATTTTTCGTTATGGTAATATTCCGATCCGTACTGCGCCCACGCAAGCGCCATATAATATATCTGTGTGTATTCGCTCGTCATATCCGTTGATTTTTCCGCGGCCCTTCCCAAAAACAGGGAATCTGATCTTGATTTATCCATCAGCGACCATGCACCCTTGCCCTTTAGGCCGATCTGACGCACAATCTCTTTGATTGACGCGTCATTTAAATCAACGCTTTCATCACCGACTAAAGAATATCTCCAGCGGTCTTTGGCAAGTTTCATTTCATCCTTTGAAATGGATTTTGGATCCACATCCTCATGATATGCAAGATAACCGGCAATCTCACGCATGTTGCTGACCTTACTGTAAGAATCAAAGTCTCTGACCTTGGAATCGCCGAGGATAAGCAGCTTTTTGTCAACCTTTGTCTGATATCCGAGCAACTCGGCCGTTTCCTGTCCGGGTACATACAACGTACCGTTCTCCATATAAGGCGCGTTTTGAAACGTACTGTCGATGCCGTTTATGGTATAGCTTTTACTGTCCGCACGAACCGTGAGCTTTGCGTGATTGACGCTGATTTCTCCCTCGGTATTTTTTACGCTCACCGCTGCACCGAAATAATCCTTAAACAAATCCGCCGGAATATAGGTAACATCGTTCTTCCACAAGATATCCTTATACGGCGTTACCTTCTCGCCGGAAACCACCTGTCTGCCGCCGGCATATACCGCGGCGTTTCCGTCAAGCGCGTGATAGGCCGCCTCAACCTCGGCGGACGGGTACAGGCGCTCGATTCCCTCGCCGATTTTCTTGATATGAAAGCTGTTGATCCAATACTCCGCATTAAGCGACGGCGTCATCGACCAGCCGTTTGCGGAAAACCGTACATACTTTATCTTATCCCAGCTTGCACCCGGCTGCGCTTTTATGTTTCCAAAGCTTATCGCGTAATCGTGCTGTCCCTCCTCGGCAGTGATGGTCGTCATAAAATACCCCGTATCACAAACCGCCACGATGACAAACTTTGTTCCGCCGCCGTTTTTGGTAAACATCGATAAGTTCAGCTCATAATATTCCGACCAGTCGGTCGGAATATTACGTAAATCCACGGCCGCCTTGTTATTATGATTCCAGTAAGCCGAAAACTTTCCGTCCTTTGTGTGATCTCCGCTCGGCACAAAACCTGCACTTTGGATAGATGCCATCGAACTGAAATCAATGATGCTCAGCGTTTTTGATTCCGCGTCCTCAGCTCCGCCGTCCGGCAGTCCGAATGCAGCATACCCTGCCATGGTTCCGGCAATCGCGACAGAAAGTGTCATCACAAGCAAAACAAATAATTTAATCAGTTTTTTCAAGTCAGTTGCTCCTTTCTCACCGATTTAGCCTTTCACCGCGCCAACCGTTGCGCCCTTGACAAAATACCTCTGCATAAACGGATATATCAGCAGAATCGGCACGGTCGAAACCGTCATGACCGCATACTGGATGGCCTCCTCGGTCACTTCAGAGTCCGTATCGGCCTTAACCTGGCTTTCTACCAGTATCTCGCGCAGGACAAGCTGCAGCGGAAACAGTTCGCGCTTTCTTAAATAAATCATTGCGTCAAACCAGGAGTTCCAGGTTGCCACCATGTAGTAAAGCAGTACAACCATAATGGACGGCAGCACCAGCGGCACCAGAATCTGAAACAAAATCTGCAAATCCCCCGCTCCGTCCAGTCTTGCCGATTCTTCCAGACTCTCCGGCACTCCCTGAAAACCCGTTCTCAGTATAATCAGATTAAAGGTGGTAATTGCCGACGGAAGAATCAATGCCCAATAGGTGTTATCAAGGTGCAGCTGCCGCACATTTAAATAGGTCGGCACCAAGCCGCCGGAGAAAAACATGGTAATAACCACCATGAGTGAAATCACCGGCGTCAGCATCATGTTCTTTCTTGACAGAAAGTACGCGCCGAACAAAGTGAGCAAAATCGACAGTGCGTTCTTTGTAATAATGATAAACACCGTATTCAAAAAGCTGCGCACAATGGTCTCATCCCGCAGCACCTGCTGATACGCCTTTGTGCTGAATCCGATTGGCTTTAAAATAAGACCGGTATGTGCCATCAGCTTTGACGAATCACTAAACGATGCCATCACAATATGCCAAAACGGATACAGTGTCACAATCACCAACATGGTGATGATCATGTAATTAAATACGGAAAAAATCCTTTGTCCCGGTGTTGTTTTCATTGTCTCGCCTCCTCATCGAACTCTTCGACTCTATGTGAAAAAAATGATAAGATTTTTGTTTTCGATTCCCGGGTGCCTACCACAGCGAGCCTTCGCCGCAGCGTTTACTGATCGTATTGGCCGCAATCAGCAAAATAAAGCTGATGACCGAGTTAAACAACCCCACCGCCGTCGAAAAGCTGTAATTTTGCTCCAGCAGACCTTTCCGATATACATAGGTCGATATGATGTCGGCCGTCTCGTAGGTAAGCGGATTATACAAAAGAATCACCTTTTCGTGTCCGACCGAGAGCAGGCCGCCGATTTGCATCAAAAGCATAATCACAACGGTCGGCAAAATGCCGGGCAGTGTGACATGAATCGTTTGTTTCCAGCGGCCGGAACCGTCTATGGTTGCCGCCTCGTAAAGCGAGGTATCAATCCCGGTCAGCGCCGCCATATAGATGATCGAATTCCAGCCCATTCCCTGCCATATTGCTGAGATAATATAGATGGGAACAAAATACTGCGGATAGTTAAGGTACGCCTTACGCTCAACCCCGAACACACTGAGCAGGTCATTGATGATACCGTCAAGATCCGTAAAGTTGATGATCATGCCGCAGATAACCACCAAAGAGATGAAATGCGGTATGTACATAATCATTTGTGCTCCGCGCAGAAAAAGCTTGTTCTTTACCTCATTCAGCAGCAGCGCCAGGATGATCGGCGCCGGAAACGTAAAGAGCAGGTTGCTGATACTGATATTCAGCGTGTTACGCATCAAACGCCAGAAATACGGGTTTTTTAAAAATTCCTCAAAGTATTGAAGTCCTGCCCAGCTGCTCCCCATAATGCCCTTTGACGGAGAGTAATGTTTAAATGCGATCAGCAGTCCGTACATCGGCTTGTAGCAAAACAGGATGTAAAATGCAACCACGGGAAGCACCAAAAGATAGGCGCCCTTATGCATCCGTATATCACGGATCAGTCTTATCGTATAGCTGCGTATATGGTTGATGAACCGGGCAAAAAAGTTTTGTTTCGTTTTGGATAGTGTGCCGTTCACGCCCATACTCCTTTCCGGTTTACAATTTAGCGTTTATTGTAACGTTCTAACGCCGTTGCATAAATCTCGATGGCCTCGTCAATGCCAAAGCCCTTCAGTTCGCTGATGAATGCATCGTAATCGGTGTCCACCGACTTGATTCCCATAATAAATTTATACAGATTTTCATCCGCACAGGTCTTGACATTGTTCATGATCGTGCTGATGCGGTTGCTCTCTTCACTGGTAAACGAAACCGGCGGCATCGCTCTTGATGTTTCCAGCTTGCTGCCCCAAAGCTCTAACGCATCCTTTTGCTGCTGATACTGATTGTACTGCTCGATATAGCCGTCATCCTGCGCAAACGGACCGGACCAGTTGGCAAAAATCCATTCAGCCATTGCGTCGCCGACGGAGAGGCCGTCCGGGTTATTCATGATTAAGTCGGTGTAAACCGGCTTACCGTCCTTCATCTCATAGCTTACGCCCTCTTTTCCAAAGTTCATCTGCATATGCCCCTCTTCGGAATAGCCAAAGTCCAAAAATCTTGTTGCAAGCTCAACATTGGTGCATTTTGCAGTCACAAAACCGTTGTTATTATAGGATACCGGTGCCACCGAGGAACTGAACTTTGGCTCATCGCCCTTGTTCAGCACCGGCAGAGCCGCTGCAACCAGATCATAATTCGCCGTCTGTTCCTTGCCGGCACGCAGGTATTTGCCCATACCGCCGCCGGAGGTGCTGAATACAACAGCAGACTTTCCGTTTACAATATTATTGTCCATATTGGAGGATGCATTGACAATGTTCTGATCCAGCAGTCCTTCCTTGTACCATTTGGCAAGCGTCTTGAGCGCCTCACGCATGCCGTCCTCCAGGTACCCATACTTTACGGCGTCGCCCTCATGATAAAAATCGGCAATCACACCGTAGGCGCTGGCCAATCCGCCGGCCTGCTCATAGTAGTCCACCTGATAGCAAAGCGGCGCCTGAATGCCGTCATTTTTAAACGTTGTCAGCATGTTGTACCAATCATCGATCGTCTCCGGCACATCCAGGTTATGCTTTTCAAGCAAATCCTTGCGAATGATCGGGCCGCGGTACGAACGCAGCTTATTGCTGTTTCTGATGGTCGGGAAGAAATAGTTCTTTCCGTCATCACTGGTACTCATCTTTCGGATCTCATCGTTTTCGCTCATGAGCTTTGTAAAGTTTGGCGCGTAATTTTTCATAGCATCCGTCAAATCAATAATTACATTGTCGTCCGCATATTTTTGCACACCGCCCGGCTGGGTGCTCAGATCGGTAAGCAGAATATCCGGCAGATCATCCGATGCGATCATCAGAGAGAGCGCTTCACTTCCGGCCGAGGAAATCGAGGACGAAAAATCCAGTTTAACGCCGGTCGTCTCCTGCCAGTATTGCATTTTTTCCGTCTCGGTATCAAAGCTTGTGTAGACCGACAGCGTGTCCGCGCACTGCATCGGGTAGATGCTGCCGTCGGACGGATAGGTAATCTCGCCGCCGGCACCGGTCGTTTTCTTTTCGCCGCAGCCGCTAAATACCAGTCCGGCCGTAAGACACAATGCTGTTGCCGCAATCCATTTTTTGTTCATAAATTTGCCTCCTTTAATTTTGGTTACACGACTCTGTACGAACCCGTTATTTTTTAACTTCTTTTTTCATTATAAAAAGATGTGTCCGCTCCGTAAATAGTAAAAAACTAATATCGGTTGAAAATTTCTAATTATTCCGCGCTTTTACGGAAAAAACAAGGGGCGGCCATTAGCCACCACCAGATAAGGAAACATTGGTTTTGAAACCGTATTTTAAGTTTATACTTCGTCAAAAAACCGCCGTATACGTCAGTATTACGGCGGCTTTTCTTCTTGTCTAAAGCTTAAACTACGATGTTCAAAACTG